>Ga0208362_1000485_pt1 | contig 13347 bp, 40 predicted proteins | sample LakMenEpi13Oct10_FD_150693 | JGI IMG/M metagenome (GOLD analysis project Ga0208362, IMG submission 150693) | Freshwater microbial communities from Lake Mendota, WI - 13OCT2010 deep hole epilimnion (SPAdes) | ecosystem: Environmental > Aquatic > Freshwater > Lake > Epilimnion/Euphotic zone ... | reverse complement strand
ATTAAGGTTTATACTAAATTTTAAAGTTTGTTGTTAGGGTACTTCGTATATACCCAACCGTTATGTTTCATTTTAGACGAGCATACCATTTCAATCTATCATCATTACCAATTTCAACTAATTCAAATTTAACTTTACAGTTTTCTAATATTTTCCAAGGATGAAAATTAAAACTCAACGGGTCTATTGGTAATTCACCATTTCTATTACCTGTTAAATTTGAGTTATCGCATTTCACAACCCAATAAGGTGTTGTGTTGAAATTGGTTGATTTAATTAATATTCCTATTTCCATATTTATTTAAGTTTAAAACGACATTTATCTGTAACCGTTATGTTCAAGTTTTTGAAACAGGACTAACCTCCACAATTTCAATTTGGGAAGTTTTATTCAACAGTACCCTATTAGAATATTTAGAAATAATAAAATCTCTAATATCATCAACTGTTGAATTTTCGTCAATTCCATCTTTCTTCCAAAAAGTCATAGTGTAATTTTGATTATTTCTAAATCTATCACCACTTTTAACAGATACGTTTTTTAATTTAACTGATACCATATTTTTTTAATTTATAAAACAATAATTTAACTAAATAAAACAAAAATTATGAGTTTTTCAGTTTTCCCCATCTTTTGTTAAATTCTTCATCTGTTTTAAGTTTTTCCAAAAATTCATCCTCTGAATAGTTTGAAGTTGTTGTTGTCTTAAATGGTAATTCAACCGGTAATTCTCTCACAACTTCCCATTTTCTTTGTTCTTCAGGATTCATTTTTTCAAGTTCATCCATATATTGTCTCCATAATGGATTTTCATCTTCTGTATTTAATTTCCAACTCATAATTTTTTGTTTTTTATATTAATTTGTATAATTTTTGTTTTACATACTTATAACAAATGATAGACAACATTAAAACGATTGTTTATCATCGAACGTTATAAGAAATTATTTTTTAATCACTATTCCATTATCTTTACAAAATTTTTGATCAACAATCCATTTGTTTTTATCCCAATCCCAAACATACATTCCATATATTCTACCAGGATAAGTCATAGGTGGAATTTTTGTAAAAACCCCTTCTAATATTATTTTTTCTTCTTTCTTTTTCCCCATTTGTGTATATTAAAAATAACTACTTATAACAAAGTGTAAATAAACACGCAAAACATTATGTGCAAGCCTACTATTCCGCTTCGATATGATTATATATTAATTTCATTACCCAAGCATTTTCAAACTCATAGAACCCACAAGTCGAGCAAGCATCTTCTTCGGTATCATAGTAGATTATTTTACCTTCTTTATTTTTCATAAAGTCCATATTTCTAAGGTCTATGATTACATATTGGTCTTTCATTTCGTTTTAAAATTAAATTTAATGATGATAAGCCGCCCAGCACATAAGAGCGGTTTGGCAAGGCTTGTTGGTTGGTTTTATGGGTTTAGGGTGTGGGGTCGGGGAAGGAAAACTGGACAAATAAACGATTTATGTGTAATAAAAAAATTATTCAGCACTCACAAAATGACTTTTCTTCAATTCAGAAAAAGTTTCAAATCTTTTTTGTTTATCGTCAATTGTTAAAAGATAGTAATACTGTTCACCATATTGAAAATGTGCCTTCTTTTCAATTTTAGCATTACCCTTAGTAAAGTTTCCTACTTTTTTATGTTCATCTCCCGAAAATATAAAGTCCATATTAATTGTGTATTGATACTCGTCATTAAACCAGTAATACTTGTCAACATTTTTATCATCAAAAAAAGATTTGAATTTCTTAATTATACCCATTTTGTTGTTTTAATTTATTTTTTACATACACATAACAAGGTTTAGGTGTATATGTAAAATAAATCCAAGTTTCTATGTTTCACTCTACAAAACTTACCATCTTTAGTTTCAATTAAGAAACTAATATCACCTCTATCTAAGTTTATCTTTTCTCGAATGTATCCATCAACTAATGATGTTCCGAGATTGAAACTGATATGTGTCCCAACTTCTAATTCTTTGTTCATTTTACAATCAATCATGTGTATAAATTTTAAGTTACTAAATACAACAACAAATATAAGAAATAAAATTAAACGCCAAACCAAGAACCATTGTGTAGATAACACTGATTTATTACCTCACCAGTTTCAGTGTTTTTAATATCGTATCTTGGTTTATCCTCTGTCAGATAAATTTTCCTATCAAAATAACCTTTAGTGATTATTGAAATATTTTTAATAATATCATATCCCATGTTTTTGTATTCTGAAAAGGTAATATATCTTTCTTTGCCTATATTACCATCATAAACTAACATCAACGGTTCTTTTGAGTCAACCCATCCTGAAAATTTATCATGTTTGTTGATGATATTAAAAACATCCATTCCTTTTGTGGTTACTTTTTCACCTAAATTAAATTCTTTCATATTCATATTTTTGTTTAATTTTACATTCATACAACAAATGATAAAAAACATTAAAACGAACACATATTCTTAACCGTTATAAGTAATATTATTTTTGTTCAAGTAATTTAATTAATTCATCATATTCTTGTTGATTTTCTTCTTTTATTACTTTTAACATATAACCCATCGGTGTTAGGTATTCTTTCTTTTCTTTCTTCTTTTTCATAATTTTAAATTTTTTAACTAAGTATAACAAAAATTATTGTTCATCACTCTCAATAACTATATCTTCTGAATCTAAATTTTCAGAAACCAATTCATCAACAACTTGCTCTATTGTCTTTTTATATTCTTCCATCTGTTCTTTTTCATTAATGTAGTCAATAATCTCATTTAATTTATTTCTAAATTGCGAAAGTTTTTGACCAATTGTTTCTTCTTGAAAATTTGATTCTCTTGATGTTTTTAATCTTTCTATTTTTTTCATATTGTATAATTTTTGATACTCATCTACAATTAGTTTTATGTTGTATGTGTCTTTGCTAAACTCTGATTTATGAATATACCAAGTCAAAAAATCAACTAACAATCCACTAACAACAGGTTCATTCAATTTAATAACCTCGCTTTCTAATATAATTTCAGCAATAGTTGTCATAGCAGCATTTTCCTCTTTATTCCACATATCCATTCCATATCCTGTCTTTTCTATGTATTTCTCTATCAAGTAATCTGATGTCATAATTCTTTTTTTAATTTGTAAAACAATAATTTAACTAAACCTAACAAATGATAAACAACATTAAAACGATTGTTTATCATCGGACGTTAGCGACCATTAAAAGACCGCCACAATTCGACAAACTTTTCACGTTTCATTTGCCTTAATTCTCTATTATGCGCATATTTTCTTTCGTGGTAAATTTCTATTTCACTACCACCTGTGAAGTAAACTGAATACGTTAACCAGGAACTATCCCCGCCAACTTGACCTACTCTTTCAATTTTTCGTAAATCAATGGTGTCGCCCCCAATATCAACTAAAGGATTAACGGCTTCTAACACATTATTTGCATCAGTGGGGGTGTCGTTTTTCAAATTATCTTTCTGCATGTTATTAAAGTTTTGTGCTTCAATTTAAGAAAAAACTACATATATCTGTGATCGTTAGCAGTAATACTACCAATCAGTGCTGATTTTTCAAATAATTTGTTGTACATTCTATCCAACACTTTGCTTTATCCGTATTATCCATAAAATCAACTTTATGAACAAATAAACAAGTAAATTTTTCAGACCATCCCATTGGTAGCCAAAGAGTATTCATGTATCCTTCCAATAATTCCTTATTAGATTTTTCAAATTTAGTTTCATCTCTTTGTGATAGCCAATCCTCACACATTCTAACTATCGGTTGGAATTCTGGTATTCCAATCACATTTACTATTTTATTCAATATTTTTTCAGATTCAAATTGATTCATATTTTTAAGTTTTGTGGTAAGGTACTTCGCATATGCCCAGCCGTTATGCAAAAGGTAGCGGACAACCGTTCGGTATTGTATCAGCGTCTACAATTTCAACATCCAGTTTTTCACACCAGTGTTTACCCCATCTGTATTCATGATTACCATCATCGTGAATATGATGAGGACATTGCCAACAACACTCAACAACCACTACCCTTCGCATAACATTATGTTGCTGCAATGTGGGCTGACCGTTTTCATTTTTACTGTTGTTCATCTATGTTTCTTGTTTTGTTCTTTTTACTCAAATTCGTAAAATTACTGTTTTGTGTTTTCTAATTTATTCTCTAATTCCTCCACTTTGTTTCTCCAATATCTCGTAACCGTATATTGTGCTGAACGAATATAATCGTATGGATGAACATATCCACCCCATCTTAATTTATATTCTTCTTCTTCTAGAGTTTTCTTAGCCTCTTTCAATTCTTCCTCTATGTTCATATATTCTTTAATTTGTATTTTTTAATTTATTCAAAGTAATCACGTTATTTAGTTGCACTTCTTTTAATGTGATTTTTCGTGTATCTTTAAAGTTTTCGATTACTTCATCCAAATTTTTACTCATGTGTTTATCAAAATCACTTTCAGTTGGGTGGTCTAGATTAGCCTCAAACTCTACCTCAAAACCGTGTTCACTTAAAAATTTCTTTAATAAGTAAGTTAAACGAGATTTACCAGATGCAACTTGCCCTGATACTGTAATAATTAAATCTTTCTTTTCCATTTTATTTTTTTATAGTTTAGTGTTTGTTTTACAAATATACGAATAAGTTTTCAGATTTCCAAATTTTATCCACACAAATACATCATATTTCTGGTGTATAAGTGAAGAAAAACTGGACAAATAAACGAGTTATAAACAATTTTAAGAAACATGTTCCCTTGTATTGAGTTCCGTTTTAATTAAACTCAAAAAATCTTTATGTTCATTGTATTTTTGCTCCATATCTGATTGTGTTGCTCGTGCTTCCCATATCATTTCACCACATCCACAACTGCACCAATACCCGACACCGTAAAATCTTCTACGTTCTGCTTTGTAAAATCGTAATAGATTTTTTGTATTTAATTTTCTTAATTCTTCGATTGACTTTCCCATAATAAAAACTGTTTATAACAAGGTGTATATGTAATTTTTTTTTACAAAGATATGAATAATTTTTGAAATTTCCAAATAAAAAACTACATATACACCCAACCGTTAGGTTCAATCATTAATTTGTTTTGATTTTTTTAATTCTTCTTCTAACTCTTTTAATTGAATTTCCCAATGTTTCTTAAATTTAATCCAAAATTCATTTCCATTAGGTCCTTCCACCTCAATCTTTTCTCCACAAAATTTTATTGATGTTTTACAATGTTCAATTTTATCCTCTGTTGTTAAGTAATTCATATTTCTATTTTTTTTAATTTGTAAAACAATAATTTAACTAAACCTAACATATAAACGAAAACTCGTTTATTTGTCCACTCTTCTAATTATTTAATAACCAAAATCTCCATACAAATCTTGAAAAGATAAATCATTCATAGCACCTAAATCATTCCAATGTTCAAGATTATTATTCTTTTTTGATTTGTGTTTTGGTGTTGCCCTTTCACTTCTCGATGGCGGTAATGAATTATAAGCATCATCCCAATATTTTTGCCAAAAATTCAAATCTTCTTTTGATAAGTCTCTTAATTTGATGGTACATTTACTCAAACTTGTTAGAGTTTCTTTTTCTTGTATAGTTGCTTCGTTTTCATGTAGTTTCCCAACTAAATTTTGAAGCCACCATCCTTTAATTTGATAGTAAGGATGTTTTAGTCCTCTGTTGTCTAATACAGATTTTGGTATCCAACCATTACCTTCTAGTTTATATGCTTTCTCTGTTTCTTGAATAATATTTAATTTTACTAACATAGTTTAATGTTTAAATTTATTAATTGCCTCTCTAAAATTTTGTATTTCAATTTAAGTTTAGTTAAACACTACGTTTATACCCAACCGTTAGCGGTAATTGTTAAAGTTCTTCTTTTTCCATTTTACCACACCTTACACAATATCGTGTTTGGATTGTGCCAACATAAGGATATTGTTGCCCTTGTTTAACTAATAACATATCTATATTTTCTTGTTTCCATTTAGTCCACTTGTGTCTCCAAAAACAACTACCGTTAACAACGGTTTGGCTAGATTCAGGGGTTGCTTCCATAGGTTTAAAGTTTGTTTTTACAAATATACGAATAAGTTTTCAGATTTCCAAATTTTATCCACACAAATACATCATATTTCTAGTGTATAAGTGAAGAAAAACTGGACAAATAAACGAGTTATCGGAAATTCATTTTTCTTCCGACTCCTGCTCCGAAGAAGGTTGTTGCTTTTCAAATTCTTCTCTGATTTTAGTTAATCTTGAAAACTCTGCTACCCAAGCATCTAATGTCATTCCATTTACTGAAATGTTTTCAAGCCTGTCCCTACCATCACCATCCCAATCAATTACCACTTCTCTACTACTACCCATTTGCCCAAGACTTCGTAGTTTTGAAAAAAATTCTAATAGTGGCTTTACTGCATCATCTGAGCAGGTAAATGAAATGACATTTTGAAAAGCAATGTTTGGTGTTTTAAATTTTTGTTCCATTTTAAATTAAGTTTATTACCCACGAAAAATGAACTATCCGATAACACGGGTTTGGCAAAATGCCACCAAATAGTTTGTGCCAAGATTGAAAGTTCGTGCAAGGTGGCACTTCGCCAAGCCCGAAGCCGTTATGTGTAATTGCTACATTCCGTACATTTGAAGAACTATATTCTTTGAACGACATAATTCAGCCCAAGCTTCTTGACAGTAATTTCTACCGTGTAATGCGTTATTAAATTCGTGACACAATTCAGTTACCAATGATTCAATGTCTTGTGTTAAATCAATTTGTGTTTCGTATTGGTATCTTCCACGCAATATTCCATCCTCGTATAAGTGCAATTCACTTTTCGCTCTTGTTTCTAAATCTACATAGAATTGGTCTTTTTCGCTATTGTAGTGCATTGATGTAGAAATTCCTTTCTTTGCCAACGCTTTCATTATGTCTTGTATTTCCATTTTATTTTTGTTTACTGTTTGTTTTACAAATATACAAATAAATTTTTAGATTTACAAATTTTACCCCCCACAAATACATCATATTCCTGGTGTATAAGTGAAGGGAAACTGGACAAATAAACGAGTTATGTGCCATTAAGAACCATAACCGTTTTTAACCATTTTTTGACGAATTTGTTCAGCTATTTCTAACTTTATCTTTTCGTCTTGGTCATATCTTCCAACAAGGAAATTAAATGATTTTAACATTGCAGTCCTTAACTCAAGTTGGTCATCATTTGGATATATTTTCCACATATATTCAACAAATTCGGCTTCGGTTTTACATAATTTCATGCTTCAAAAATTAACGGCACATAACAAGGTATATGTGAAATACCTTATAAAGTTTCTACTAATTTTTAAGTTCGTCTTTAGGTACTTCACATATACCCAACTGTTATATTCAATTTTCAATTTGTTTTGGAATTTCTACCCATTTATTATCAACCAATTTATATCGTGTTTCATAATCAAATGAAGTCTCGGAAGCATCATTATTAAAATATAAAATATTTTCCATATCCCAACTACTTCTATAAAAGGTGTGTTCGTTATTTTCACAATGAATTACAGTGTTTCCGTCCATAACTATCATCGCATTTATATGTGTTGAAAATAACTTACCCCCACATATCGGACATTTATGTTCATATTCATTTATATCACACCAATAATCACCCATTCTTTTTTGTTGGTATCTAAACCATTCTAATTTTTCTTTTCCCATAATTTTATATTTTACTTACACAAATATATCATATTCTTGGTGTATGTGTGAAGGAAACCTGGACAAATAAACGAGTTAGCAGAAATACTACTGAGCGTTACTAACAGGAATTGCATCTGCATCTAAATTATGGTCGTGTCTTTGCAGTTCAGAAACTAAATAGTTATCTCTAACAGACTTGTGAAATGGCTCAACATAACCTTCTTTTGCAAAATACCATTCGCCTTGATAGTTAAACTCAAAGCCACTATCTCGCATACAAATTGACATAGTTTCACCACTTGCAGTTTTTAAAGTTAAACCGCTAAAAACTTCTTCTAATTGGATACCTAAATCCTCTGTTACTGTTACTTTCATTTTGTTATTTATTTAAGTTAAAAATTCGTTTTAATTACACCGTACTTCTGCTAACAGCACATAAGCAAAAGCCCAAATCCAACCGCATAATGCCACCGCTATTTGTGCCTTCGCTTATCTGCAAACCGTTATAAGTAATGAAACAAAAATTATGAGTTTTCATTTTTCTTACTCCCATCTTCATTCCACTTCCTAAGAAATTCTTGATTTTCAGGTTTTGAAAGTTCTTCTTTCATCGCATCATCAAATTTCTTTTGCATTTCAAGATTTTGTTCCTCTGTCAGTGTATTCAAATCCTGAAAATCTTCTTTTGTTAATTTACTTTTCATATTGTAAATCATATTGTAAAATTTTTGTTTTAAGTTTTGTGGTAAGGTACTTCACATATACCCAACCGTTATATTCAATATCAAAAATTTTATGAGTTTTTATATTTTTCAACCCACTCATCATAAGATAGTCTATTTTCTACCAAATATCTTTTAGCAACCTTAGCGTTCCATTCTTTCATTTCTTCAAAAGTAACTCCTTTTATATACTTACTACAATTCAAATCAAATTTGTAATCTAACCCACCTTCCCACATCACTTCATAAAACACACTATCTTTATCGTGTCCAATCGTTCCATTTATCTTATCAGACTGCATATCAACAAAAGCATCAGTTACTCTTTTCATATATGCTTCGTATTCTTTTTGAAATTCTTTTTTCATTTGTATAAAATTTTTGATACTAAATATAACAAAGAATATGTGTCATTGCCTTTCGTTCCAAACTGATTCTGCTTCATCAATAGTGTCAGACCACCAATCAAGTGAATGTCCTTTTTGTTTACAATTCACCCTGTAATATTCTGTCATACTATCTCCAAAAGTCTTGTTTTCAATTTCCGTATCCGAACCACAAAAAGGACAAGGCAACGCACACACAACAGCAGGTATATTCAATTGTGGGTTCTGTGGTTTATCCGAATTTTGTGTTTCTCTTGATGTGATTTCATTTAGTTCTTTGTATAATCCATTATGCCAAGTTTTCATTTTATCTAAACAATCACTAATAACATCATCAATGTTTGTTTTATAAATTGAAACATCTTGTAATTCACCTTCTTTATATTCTTTTGTTGAAGGTAACATTTCAACAATATTATAAAACAAATCAATTGGTTTATTTTCCCAATTAAAAAAATTACCATCAAACTCACCATAACTTATTCTAAATCCGCCACTAAGCAATCCGTGTGCGTATAATTTATAATTAACACCATCTACCATTAACATTTTTGGTAAATCTTTTTCACATCTTAACACGTGGTCTTTTTCTTCTTGTAATTCCATTTTATTTAGTTTTCAACATTTCTTTATAGGCATTACCTGTGCTAAATTGTTGTTCAAATGTTGGATTTGGATAATGTTCATTTTGAATCCAATTATCGTGATGTTCAAATGTTCTCCAACCATTATCACGTAATTCTTTTACCATATTCATTAACCCACTTCCAACTTTCATATCAGAAGGAATTTCAATACCACCATCAGGTGTTACTTTTACAATAGTTTCTAATTTCATAATTTATTTTTTTATAAATGAAGGAAAACTGGACAAATAAACGAGTTATATTCAATAAAAATTAATTTATGAGTTTATCTACATAATAGTTATCACCACCATAACCGTATTTAATTCTTGCTTGTTCAGCTTCTTCTTTTGTGTTATATGGTGCTAATATCACACCATTTTTCTCGTTTTGATGTGCTGGTTCTTTTTCATAAACCGCATAATACTCTTTTTTAAGTGCTTCGTATTTCATATGTATAAATTAATTTTTACTAAATATAACAAAGAATATGTGTCATTAAAACGAACACATATTCTCAATCGTTAGCGGTAATTTTTACGAACATATCGTTCTACATATTTCCCGTAATCTTCCATCATTTCCCACCAAGTATCATTACTAATTAAGTTATCGGACAAATAATCTAATTTTGAACGACCATAAACTTTTACCACCCAACCAATCGGGTCTAAAAAACTACCGCTAACACCAGATAAAAGCATTTTATTACTGCTAATATCTAACTTCTCTGCTTGTTTTTTACTTTTGTTTTTCATATTAAATTATTGTTTATCATCAGTCGTTATAAAACATTTCCGAGAACGTTTCTTAGTTCGTCCTTATCTACGAATGAATTAAGAACAAAAATTTCTTTTCCTGTGTGATTTTTTTGAACAACATTATCGTTTATCCAAATATGTGCATTATAAATCTCAATTTCAGGTATTATTGTATATCTTGTAGGATATTTACCATCAGTCGTTTCGGTAATCAATATATTATGTTCACCAAAGAAATTTTTGTAAATCAGTTTTAATTTTGTTTTCATTTTATTTAGTTTTTAACATTTCGGTGTATGGATGAAGAAAAACTGGACAAATAAACGAGTTAGCAACAATTAGTGCTGACCATACCTCAAATGAATGTTATCATAATCAGTGTCATAATAAGCACCGTTTTCTTGCTTATGTTTCTTTATACATTGGTATAAATATATTTCGGTTAATCCAACCAAAGAACAATCACATTTATCCCAAACATTATACAGTTGTTTAATTTCGTCATCATTCAAATCTAATAAACTTTCTATTGTGTTCTTTTCATTCATAAATCAACGTTTTATATCAAGGTATAAATTCAATTAAATATTTTTACTATCTCTCTAACCTTATCAATCAAAAAATTAGTTTCTTCAATATGATGTTGTTCCAATCTTTTATACCTTTCTTCCCAAGTCAATGTATCATCATCCTTGTATTTTTTGATTTTAATCCACTTGTATGTTTCAAGTATTTCTTTCTTTTCTAATTCTTCCATAATAAAATATTTAATTAGATTTATACTAAGGAATATTATTTTTGTTTTGAGAATGTTGATATAACACTATCAATAACTTCTTCTTTACTACCAATATCCCACCAATCTGGATTTTGTTTTAGTTTATACTCTGGATTATCGTTATGATAAGTTTCTACCAACCCATCAACTAATCCATTCCACGAAATATTGTTCTGTTCTAAAACTGAAACAATCTCCGCATATTTAATCATTTTTTCTACTATTTCTTCCATAATTTATATTTTTTAATAAGTTTCATATAACAAGGTGTATGGGAAATTTTTTATCAAATATACATCATATTCCTGATGTATGGATGAAGGAAACCTGGACAAATAAACGAGTTATAGCCAATACTACCGAAGTACTTCGATTAAGCATTTAGTGGCTCATCAAAGATTACATTCCAACTATCTAATGGTTGCCAACCGCCACCCATAGTCATTACTTCTAAATCTGATGATGGTATATTTTTGAACGTAATATATTCGTCACCTTTATTATTTACTATTCTTGGTGATAGTTGAAAATCATCAGTCAATTTTGTTCTCAAAACACACATTTTACTAATCCCACCTTTTGATTTAGCATAGTATTTAGCATAATCTAAATCGTTTGTAAAACTAATTGATGGTTGTTCTTCACCAGTTCTATTTGGTTTCATATATCCATCGTACTGTATATTCATTGCTTGTCCTTTACCTGTTCCATGATAAATATAATCATCTTGTTTTATATCTTCATTTACAAATTGATTGAATGATTTAACCTCATCAATCATATCTCGTATTTCTTTACTCATTTTGTTTATGTTTATATAAAAATATTTCTATGTTTCTACAAAAATACATCATATTCCTGGTGTATAAGTGAAAGAAAACTGGACAAATAAACGAGTTATAGATAATAAAATATCTATTTAATCTTAGTTCCTTTTGGAACAAATTTCTTCAAATCTTTTTTCAATTGTTTATCTACTGATTTAGAGTATTCTTCATCATTTTCAATCATCCAAGTATGAAGTTGAAGAAATTCTTTTTCTGATAGAGTTTCACCATCTAATTTACGTTGAATAAGTTTAGATATTTTACTATCTATAAAATCAGATATATTCAAGTTTTCTTGATGTTCGTTGAAACTTTGTATGTGTTTATTACCTTTCATCTTCGTAAATTGTTTTTAGTATATATTAAAAAGAAAACCTAAATACAACAAATGAGAAACAACATTAAAACGATTGTTTATCACACGACGTTGGCAACCACCTCTGTTGGAATTATTGTAAAATCCACCACTCTATACACACCATTTTCGTCTTCAAAAGAAATCTTACCAAATGTTTGTCCATTTTTAGTTTCCGAATCAGATACGTTAGTTTCAAACTTCAAATTTGAGTTTAATCGATCTTGTAAAATTTCTTTCAAATCATCTACTGGTCCAAATAAGTTTTCTTCTATGAAAGACTTTACCTCGACTTCCACCAACATTCCTCTGTGACTTCTGTTTTCTATTTTCATCATGATTTTGGGTTTTAATTTGTGCACCTTAGTTTATGGTTTGTTTTACAAATATACAAATAGGTTTTTTATTTAGTCTATATAAATATTCAAAAATTAAAATCCCCCGCCGCCCCCTTTAAAATTAGGAACTAAATTGTATTTGATCCTATTATCATTCAGCATTTTTTGGACATCATCAAACTTATGATCATTTTTAAGATGTTCTAAAATGTCAATTTGTATAATGTAATCAAATATTGGAAAAGTTTCTTTGTTGGTAAAAATTCGTTCTTCCGATTGTGATTTATTAAATTTAAAGTAGGTGACTGGTTTTATAACAAAACGATTTGATATTTTATCCCCGTCTAACATTATCCTGATACCACCCCATGTAAGAGATTTGTTTCTTGTACAGGAAACACTATAATCGTAATTATATTTAGGCAAGTCATTATATCTTGTCAGAAATGTTTTGCTTTCTAATATAAAATATAAATTCATAAGATGGGTGAAATGGTATATTATTCCTTCATTTTTTGATTCCTCTAAATGATCCTTCATCAAGAAGTTTTTAAACTTGTCAATGTGTTGTCTCATTTCTTTACTCATAGTTTTATCTTTATATATTAAATCTCAGAACTAAATGTTTTGAAGAAACTTTATGGGCAATGCTAATAATCAGATGTCTTAACAAAATTATACATTTAACATTCTACTTCATTTAAATCCGATATAACTCGATTTACTCTGCCCTACTTGACTTCATCTTAGACTTCACCATAGACTCTGCCCTAGACTTCAC
>Ga0208362_1000480_pt1 | contig 13512 bp, 10 predicted proteins | sample LakMenEpi13Oct10_FD_150693 | JGI IMG/M metagenome (GOLD analysis project Ga0208362, IMG submission 150693) | Freshwater microbial communities from Lake Mendota, WI - 13OCT2010 deep hole epilimnion (SPAdes) | ecosystem: Environmental > Aquatic > Freshwater > Lake > Epilimnion/Euphotic zone ... | reverse complement strand
ATATTCCAAAATATAATTAATTTAGATGTCTATACTATCAACTTCTTTATCGAGAATAAAAGAATCTCCTACAATTGCAATTACTCAGAAAGCTAGACTCTTAAAAGAAAGTGGAAAAGAAGTAATAGCGCTGGCATCCGGAGAACCGGATTTTGATACCCCTGATAATATAAAAGCAGCTGCAATTAAAGCAATAAAGGAAGGTCAAACAAAATATACGCCCGTTGATGGGACTACAGAGTTGAAAAAAGCAATAGTAAACAAATTTAAAAAAGAAAATAATTTAAGTTTTGAAGTTGACAATATTACTGTTGGCACCGGAGGTAAGCAGGTAATTTATAACTGTATTCTTGCAACAATTAATCCTGGAGATGAAGTTATTATTCCAGCACCTTATTGGGTTTCATATCCTGATATGGTTTTATTAGCTGGAGGAACTCCAAAATTTGTAGAATGTGATGAACAAAGTGATTTTAAAATTTCTGCTAATCAACTTGATAAATTAATAACAAATAAAACAAAGTGGTTTATTTTAAATTCACCAGGAAATCCAACTGGAATGTGTTATTCAAGATCGGAACTAATAGAAATAGTTAAAGTTTTAAAAAAATATAAACATGTAAATATTTTAACAGACGATATTTACGAACATATTCTTTACCAAGATAAGGGTGCAAATGACTCAAGATTTGTAAATATTTTAGAAATAGACGATTCTTTAAAAGACAGAACCTTAGTTGTAAATGGTGTGAGCAAAGCTTATGCTATGACTGGTTGGAGAATTGGTTATGCCGCAGGTCCAAAATCTTTAATAAAAGCAATACAAAAAATTCAATCTCAATCAACAACCAATCCATCCTCTATTAGCCAGGCTGCTGCTGTTGAAGCTCTTAATGGCGACCAAAGCTTTATTCATTCTAGGGCTTTAGAATTTAAAAAGAGAAGAGATTTTGTTGTTAAGGCTTTAAATAGTACTAACGGATTAACCTGTGTTAATCCACAGGGGGCATTTTATGTTTTTCCAAATTGTAAGAAATTAATGAATAAAAAAACTACTAGTGGAAAAATTATTAAAAATGATACAGATTTTGCCTCTTACCTATTAGAAGAGACTGGAGTTGCAATTGTTCAAGGGTCAGCATTTGGACTTGAGGGTTATTTTAGAATTTCCTACGCAACTTCTATGCAAATTTTAGAAAAAGCTTTAATGAAAATTAAAATTTTCTGCGAGAGTCTCAAATAGTTTTAGTGATTAGACAAATGTTTTTCGGCTTCAAGGGCAGCCATACATCCCATCCCCGCTGCCGTAACAGCTTGTCTATATAATTTATCTTTTACATCTCCAGCCGCAAATACCCCTGGAATATTAGTTTTTGTAGAGTCAGGCTGAGTTATTATGTAACCACTATTATCCATATTAATTTGTCCTTTAAACAAAGCAGTTGCAGGATCATGTCCAATTGCAACAAAAAGTCCGTGCGTTTGTAATTCTGTGATTTTGTTTGTTTTAATATTTTTTAATTTAACAGCAGTTACTCCTTTAGGATTTTCTGTTCCAATAATTTCTGAGACAACGCTATCCCAAATTACGCTGATTTTAGGATGTGAAAATAATTTCTTTTGTAATAATTTTTCTGCTTTTAATTCACTTTTTCTATGAATGAGTGTTATTTTTTTTGCAAAATTTGTAAGAAACAAAGACTCTTCAACTGCAGAGTTTCCACCTCCTACAACAACAACATCCTTGTTTTTATAAAAAAAACCGTCACAAGTTGCACAAGCAGAAACACCAAATCCTTTATATTTTTCCTCTGAGGGCAAATTTAACCATCTTGCCTGTGCGCCGGTTGAAATAATGACGCTTTCAGTAAAGTAATGTGTTCCTGAGTCTCCAATTATCTCAAAGGGTTTTTTATTAAAATTAACTGTAGAAATATGATCTTCAATAAATTTTGTTCCAACTTTTAGCGCTTGTTCTTTCATTTGTTCCATTAGCCAAGGACCCTGAATCACATCTGCAAATCCTGGAAAATTTTCAACATCAGTCGTGATCGTTAGTTGACCACCTGGTTGGGAACCAGCAATTAAAATTGGTTCAAGCATCGCTCTTGCAGCGTAAATTGCAGCTGTGTATCCGGCAGGACCAGATCCAATAATAATTAGTTTATTTATCTTATCGACATTCATTGTAGATTTTAATTAATAATACTTATAATTAATTATCATTTTAAACAATGAGATATTTTAAAGCATTATTATTAACTGAGGGTGCCCATGGCATGGTGAGTCAAGTAGAAGGCTTAGCCAAAGCTTTAAAATTAGATTTTAATCATTGTTTTGTAAATTTAAAAAGACCGTGGAGATATTTTCCTATAAATTTAGTTCCTATTAGTAAGTCTGTAATAGATGGAAAGATTCCAGATCAAATAGAAAATCAACTACTTATTTCATGTGGTAAAAATAGTATTATTTCCTCTTTATTTTTAAAAAGAAATAATAAGAATTTATTTAATATTCATATCCAAAATCCTAAAGTTAACTTTTCAAATTTTGATTTAATTGTTGCACCAGAACATGACCAAATAATAGGTAGTAACGTGCTAAGCACATTTGGAGCTCTTCATTATATTACAAAACAAGAGGTGGAAAGTAGTAATAATTTTTTTTCAAAATATAATTTATCAGAAGAAAATAAGATTGTTTCTTTAATCTTAGGTGGCCCTAACAGATATTATGATTTTAATGAGATCGATCTAGGAAATATTTTTTTATTAATAAAAGATATTTTTTTAGACAAAGGTTTTAAACTAATTCTTATTAGATCAAGAAGAACGCCTGAAAATATTATTGATTTTGCTAAAAAGTTTTTTTTAAATTCAGCAGTTATCATTGATTTTGTGAGTAAAGAATTTTATTTATCAGCTCTAAAAATATCCAAAACAATCATCGTAACTTGCGATTCTACTTCGATGATTTCCGAGTGTGCTATCACACAAAAGCCTATATTTGTGGCTAAAATGAAGGCTAAGAGAAGAAATAAAAGATTTGAGTATTTTCTTAACAGTTTTAAAGAAAAAGGAATTATCAGATTTCTTGGAGAAAGTACTGATTATTGGAAATACCCAGCTCTAGATGAGACAAATCGGATTGCAACAATAATAAAAGAAAGGTTAAATTAAATTTAATGAGTTTTTTAAAATCATTTCAAAATAATTCAGTACACTCTAGTTATCCATTTGATCATTGGGAGTTAACAGAGCCATTAACAGACCAACAAATAAGAGAAATTTGTGAGGCAAAAGTTCCAGAAGTTAAAATTGATTTTGATGGTACTAGAGCAGTTGATGGAGGTGCAGGCACATATAGATCCGGTGACCCCACGGGCGGTAAAGCAGGAAAGATTAGAGAATTTGTGACAAAAGATAATTATAAAGAATATCCCCACCTAAAAAAATTTATTGATGAATTATGTAAAATGGAAACAGCAAAATACATCGGTTCAAAAATTAAAAAAGATTTGACCAAAGCTTATGTGCGCGTTGAGATTATTGCTGACAGGGTTGGTTTTTGGCTTAAGCCCCATTGTGATATTAAAGAAAAATTGATGTCCTGCCTATTATTTGCAAATCCAGATAATTATGAGTCCGAAGAATTAGGTACAGATTTTTATGACAAGAATTTGAAGTTAGTAAAAACAGTTCCTTATAAAAATAATTATGGCTACGTTTTTACAAGCGGTCCTGACACTTGGCATGGATTAGAAAAAAAAGAAATCAAAAGAGACAGAAGATGTCTCCAGGTAAACTATGTAACGTTCGAAACTGATTGGAAAGTTAATTAATTTATATCTTGCAAAGCAAGAACTTCAAATTTAGAATTTTTTAAAGACTTAATAGCTTCAGTAATTGCATTAGCTCCAGCTATAGTTGTGTAGTAGGGGGTGCCACTTGTAAGCGCTGCTCTTCTAAGTGAAAAAGAGTCTTTTATGGATTGCTTACCTTGAGATGTATTTATAACTAAAGAAATTTTTTTTTCATTTAAAGATTCCTCAATATGAGGTTTTCCTTCCATAACTTTATTTATTTTTTTACATTCAACTCCTGATGAATTTAAAAAATCAGAAGTCCCTGAAGTTCCAAGAATACTAAATCCTGATTTTTTAAGTTCTTGTGCAATTTTTAAAATATGTTTTCTATCATCTTTCTTTACCGATAAGAAAGCAACTCCAGATTTTGGAATTTTATTACCCGTTGCAAATTGACTTTTAGCAAATGCAAGACCAAAGCTTTTATCTATACCCATAACTTCTCCTGTTGATTTCATCTCAGGGCCCAACAAGGTGTCCACATTTGGAAACTTGTTAAAAGGAAATACAGCTTCTTTTACAGAATATAATTTATGATTTTTTTTATTTAAATTTAGATCTTTTAATTTTAATCCTGTCATTACTTTAGTTGCAATTTTTGCAACAGGAACTCCAATAGATTTAGCCACAAATGGAACTGTTCTGCTGGCTCTTGGATTTACTTCTAAAACATAAACTCGATCATCTTTTATAGCAAATTGAATGTTTAAAAGTCCTAAAACTTTTAAACCAAAGGCAATTTTTTTTGTTTGTTTAGATATTTCTTCAATAATATTATTTTTTAATGAATATGGAGGGATGCAGCATGCAGAATCTCCAGAATGAATTCCTGCTTCTTCAATATGTTCCATTATCCCTGCAATAAAAACATCTGTGCCATCACAAATAGCATCAACATCAACTTCAATTGCATCGTTAATGAACTTATCTATCAAAACAGGATCTTTTCCTGAAACTTTAACTGCCTCTTTTATATATTTTTTAAGATGATCTTCATCGTAAACAATTTCCATCGCTCTACCACCTAAAACATAAGAAGGCCTAATTACAATTGGAAAATTTATTTTTTTTGCGATTTCAATTGCCTCTGCCTCTGATCTTGCAAGACCACTTTCAGCTTGAAGCAATTCTTCTTTGATTACAAAATTTTTAAATTTTTCTCTATCCTCAGCAAGATCAATAGATTCAAGTTGTGTGCCTAAAATTGGAATACTATTTTCATGAATAAATTTTGCAAGTTTTAATGGAGTCTGGCCTCCAAATTGAACTATAACACCAAAAAGGGAACCGTTACTTTTTTCTTTATTAATTATTTCAATAACGTGCTCTTCAGTCAAAGGTTCAAAATACAATCTATCACTTGTATCATAATCTGTCGAAACTGTTTCGGGATTGCAGTTAATCATGATGGTCTCATAATTAATTTCTTTTAAAGCATAACTTGCTTGGCAGCAGCAGTAATCAAACTCTACTCCTTGTCCTATTCTATTTGGTCCACTTCCTAGAATAATAACTTTTTTCTTATTCGTTGGTTCAGATTCGCAACCACTCAGGTCGTTGCTTGCATAAGTGGAGTACATGTAAGGAGTTTTAGAATCAAACTCTCCAGCGCATGTATCAATTTTTTTATATATAGGATGAATTTTAAATTTATTTCTAGCAGACCTGACTTCATTACTTTTTATTTTTAAAATCTTTGCAATTTTTTTATCAGAAAAACCTATCGATTTAATATATTGAAGTTTTTCTTTATTATTTAAAACGTCCTCATCTTTAATATTATTTTCTACAATAATCAGTTGTTGAATTTGCTCTAAAAACCACTTATCTATTTTTGTCATTTCGTAAATTTCGTCGAGTCTTAAGTCTCTTCTAAAAGCCTCTGCTACATAAAGTATTTTTTGAGGAGTCCTTTCTATAAGTTTTTTTTTTAAATCTTGAAGATCTATTGCTTCATATTGATCAAAACCATCAAGTCCAATTTCCAATGAACACAATGCTTTTTGAACGGACTCTTTAAAGTTTGCTCCTATAGACATCACTTCACCAACAGATTTCATTGCTGTTCCTAATATTGCTTCGGTATTTTTGAATTTTTCAAATGCAAATCTTGGAATTTTAGTTACCACATAGTCAATTGTAGGTTCGAATGAAGCAGGTGTTGTTCCCGTGATTTCATTTTTTAATTCATCTAAAGTATAACCAACAGCAAGTTTTGCGGCCACTTTTGCTATTGGAAATCCTGTTGCTTTAGAAGCTAATGCAGAAGATCTTGAAACTCTTGGATTCATTTCAATAATAATCATCCTTCCATTTTTTGGATTGATTGCAAATTGAACATTCGACCCTCCTGTTTCAACTCCAATTTTTCTAATACATTTAAAAGAAGCGTCTCTCATAATCTGATATTCTTTATCAGTTAATGTTAATGCCGGAGCCACAGTAATTGAGTCGCCAGTATGAATTCCCATTGGATCAACATTTTCAATTGAGCAAATAATTATGCAGTTATCGTTTTTATCTCTAACTACTTCCATTTCAAACTCTTTCCACCCTAATAAAGACTCTTCAATTAGAACCTCTTTTGTTGGAGAAAGATCGAGACCATTTGCAATAATTTTTAAATATTCTTCCTCCGTATAAGCAATTCCACCACCGGATCCGCCAAGTGTAAAAGAAGGTCTAATGATTGCAGGCAGTCCAATCAATTTTAAACTTTTTTTTGCATCTTCAATTGATCTGCAAATCATAGACTTTGCACATTCAAGACCAATATCGGTCATATTTTTTTTAAACTTTTCTCGATCCTCAGCATTCTCTATTGCCTCAGAGTTTGCTCCTATTAATTCAATATTATATTTTTTTAAAATTCCCTCTTTTTTAAGAGCCATTGCTGCATTAAGAGCAGTTTGTCCACCCATAGTTGGTAATATTGCATCGGGTTTTTCTTTTTTTATAATTTCTTCAATAATTTCAGTGGTGATGGGTTCAATATAAGTTTTATCAGCAACATCAGGATCAGTCATAATAGTTGCTGGGTTTGAATTGATTAGGATAATTCTATATCCATCAGACCTTAATGCTTTACATGCTTGCGTTCCTGAATAATCAAATTCACATGCTTGACCAATAACAATTGGTCCAGCACCTATAACTAAAATTGATTTTATATCTTTTCTTTTAGGCATTAATTTTATTTTTTTCTATTAAATTTATAAAATCTTTAAAAAGATAATTGCTATCATGCGGTCCAGGAGAAGCTTCCGGATGGTACTGCACAGAAAATACAGGTTTGATTTTTGATTTTATACCTTCAATTGAAGTATCAAAAAGAGATACATGAGTAATCTCAACATCTTTAGGTAAACTATCTTTTGTAACTTCAAATCCATGATTTTGACTTGTGATTTCTACTTTATTATTCGTTAAATTTTTAACAGGATGGTTTGCGCCTCTGTGCCCTTGATGCATCCTTTTTGTTTTTGCACCAAGGCTTAATGCTAGTAATTGATGACCAAGGCATATTCCAAACACTGGAATATTTGCAGATATTATTTCTTGAATTGTTTTAACTGCATATCTTCCTGTAAGATCAGGATCTCCAGGGCCATTAGATAAAAAAACTCCATCTGGTTTTAAAGCAAGTATATCCTTAGAAGGAGTTATAGAAGGTACAACAGTTACCTTGCAGCCCAGTTCAGAAAAATTTCTTAAAATGTTAGTTTTTATCCCGTAATCAATTGCGACAATATTATATTTTTGATTTTTTTGGATTTCATATCCTTTAGTATTCCATAATTTATTACCAACCCATTGATAGGATTTTTTGCAGGTAACTTCTTGAGTAAGATCTAAGTTTTCTAAACTTGGCAATTTTTTTGTAATATCTAAAAGATGTGTTAGGTCATGATTATTATTTTTATTAAAAGCTACTGTTGCTTTTTTGGGTCCAAATTTTCTTATCTTTAAAGTAAGTTTTCTAGTATCAATCCCATAAATTGCTGTAATATTATTTCTTTTTAACCATTCATCTAAATTTTCTAAAGCACGATAGTTTGACGAATGAGATACTTCCGCACTAAATATTGCTCCTTTAACCCAGGTTTTTTCAGCTTCAAAATCTTCATTATTAGTACCTACGTTACCGATATGAGGAAAAGTAAAATTTATAATTTGCCCAGAATAAGAGGGGTCGGTTAATATTTCTTGGTAGCCAGTAATTGAGGTATTAAAACATATTTCACCAGAAGAAATTCCGTACGCACCAATTCCAAATCCACGAAATTGCTCTCCATCTTCAAGAATTAAAATAGCATTAGTATCAATTGAATTTTTAATTTTGTATTTATTTTCTAAATTATTTTCTTTAGACAAATACAACCCATGAGTTAAGAGCTTTTAAGTTATTTAAAAGTTGGCGAACATTATGAAAAAGTTAAACACCAGTCAAGTTGCTAATATTTTCTTTTGAGCAATTGAATTATTTAGAGTAATTTAAAACTTATGAATTTATTAGATAAGATAAATGCTCAATTAAAAGAATCGGCACTTAAACAAGACAAAGATAAGGTTCTTACTTTAAGACTTATTATTTCTGCTCTTAAAGATAAAGAGATTGAAAAAAGAGGAGCAGGGTTAAAAGATACTTCAATTAAAGATGAAGATGTAATTGCAGTTTTTAATAAAATGCTAAAACAGAGAAGAGAGTCATTAGAAATTTATAAAAAAGCTTCTAGAAATGATTTGGCTGAAAAAGAGAACAAGGAAATAAATATTATTCAAGAATTTCTTCCAAAACAATTAGATGATAATGACACCAAGAAAGTTTGTGAAAGTGCAATCAAGGAAGTAGGAGCCGTTTCAATCAAAGACATGGGAAAAGCGATGGCAATTTTAAAGTCTAAATATTCTGGGAGTATAGACTTTTCTAAAGCAGGAGCTTTTTTAAAAGAATTATTAAGTAAATGAAATTTCCAAAAGAGTATTTAGAAGAGATAAAGCAAAGAGTAAAAGTTTCCGACATAGTAGGCGCTACAGTTCAATTAAAAAGAAGAGGTAGAGAATTTGTTGGCTTATCTCCTTTTTCCAAAGAAAAAACGCCATCATTTACTATTAATGATGAAAAAGGATTTTACCATTGTTTTAGTTCAGGGGAGCATGGAAACATTTTTGATTTTTTAGTTAAAATTGAAAAATTAAACTTTGGTGATGCTGTTCGAAAATTAGCAGCTAAAGCGGGAATGCCAGTATTCAAATTTACGAAAGAGAATATTGAAGTAGAGAATAAAAGAAAAAAATATGATGAAATATTAACAATTGCTTTACAGCATTATCAAAAAAATTTTTTTGAAAATGAAATTGTTAAAAAATATGCTTTGGATAGAGGCTTAACTAAAGAAATTTTGTCCACATTCAAAATAGGATATTCTGGAGATTATGGTTTGAATGTTTCGTTATTTAGTAATTTTAATCAAAAAGAACTTATTGAGAGCGGTGTTTTTTTTCACGATGAAAAGAATAATAAACTTGTAGATAGATTCAAAAATAGACTAATGTTTCCAATTTTTGATTACAATAACAAAGTCATTGGATTTGGAGGAAGAGCTTTAGGTCAAAATTATTTAGCAAAATATATTAATTCACCAGAAACTGAATTTTTTAAGAAAGGTTTTAATTTATATAACTTAAATAATGCAAAAACTGAAAACAAACAAAGTAGTATAGTTTTTGTAGTTGAGGGTTACATGGATGCGATAAGTCTTTACCAGGCTGGCTTTAAAAATGTAGTTGCAACACTTGGTACTGCAATGACAGAGTCTCATTTAAATTTAGTGTGGCGCTATTTTAATGATCCATTGGTTTGTTTTGATGGTGATAGAAGTGGACAAAATGCAGCCCAAAAAATTTCTGAAAAGCTAATTGCTTACATGAAGCCTAATTATTCATTATCATTTTTAATTTTACCAAATGGTTTTGATCCAGATTCTTTTATAAGAAAAAATGGAAGAAATAATTTTGAAATTTTATTAGATCAAAAAATTGATATTGGTAATTTTATTTTTGAAAATAATTTACAAAGTTTACAATCGACACAACCAGAAGAAAGAGCTGGATTTGAAAAAAAATTATTGGATACATGTTTGTTAATACAAGACTCAACTGTAAAAAAACACTATATAAGTTTTTTTAAAAATAGAATTTTTGAACAGTTTTCAAATAAAAAAAATAAAAATATTAAGCCACTAAATAAAACAAAAGAACTTACAAGAAAAATTACAAGATACTCTTCTTTTGAACTTAAAGAATTTTCATTAATGTATCTTTTTTTAAATAATTTTTTAATTTTGAGAAATCAATTTGATAAGCTTTCATTAATCAATTTTCATAATAAAAATTTAGAAGAGTTAAGAAAAGTTTTGGTAAATATTTTAGAAAAGATTGAGACTTTTAAAGATTTTAATTTACTAAAACACTTAGAAGAAAATAATTTTAGTCAAATAATTAAAGATATAAATGAATTTTCTTCTATAAAAGGAATCTCAGAAAATTTAAATGATGAAAAATTTGATAATTTTTTAAACGATTTAATTGAACAAGTTAATAATTTGAAACTTCAGAGTAAATTGAACGATGCTGAAGAATCATTGTCTAAGAATATGAATGAGGCCCACTATAATGAACTTTTATCTTTAAAAGATCAGATTGTGGCTTCAAAAAAAGTCTAGTAATTTTGCATCCTAGTAAATATATATACTGCTTCAATAAACAGATATTTATAAAGTGAAAGCAGACAAGCTTATTTCAAAATCATTTGAAAAATTACTTGAGCGTGGAAAAGCTCGAGGATTTATTACTCACGAAGAATTAAAAAAATCTTTAGGAAAAAGAAATAGTAATCCTGAAAGTTTAGAGAAAGCAGTTTTAAATATTTTTGATAATCTTATAACGTTAGTAAAGCAAAAGTCTGACTTTAAAGTTAAGACGAAAGAAGAGGCCCCAAAGGCTGAAAAAACTTCTGAAAGAAGCGACGATCCAATTAGAATGTATCTTAGAGAGATGGGAGGGGTTGAGCTTCTATCTAGGGAAGGCGAAATTGCAATTGCCAAGAGAATAGAGTCTGGAAAATATGTAATGGTTTCTGCATTGGCAGAAAGTCCATTGATGGCAAAAAAAATCTTTGAATGGAAAGATAAGTTAAATGCTAACGAAATGTTAGTTAGAGATATTATTGATCTTGATAGTAATTACTTAGAAGATGAAAACTTTACAAAAGCTTTAGCTGCCAAGACTTTAGAAAAAACGGTTAAAGAAACTAAATCAAAAAAAGATAAGGAAGAAGATCCGGATAATAAAAGTGTAGAGGCCATTGAAGAAGAGAACGATGAATATAATATCTCTTTAGCTGCTCTCGAAATAGAGCTTAAGCCAAAAATTTTAAAAACTTTTGAAAAACTATCTAAGAATTATAAAAAACTAATTTCTTATCAAAGAGAAAAGCTCGATACTGTACTTGCAAGATCAAAGTTTAGCCCAAGCAAAGAAAAAAATTACCAATCAATCAAAGAAGAGATTAGTCAGGATATTTTACAATTACAATTAAACCCAGCAACCCAAGAAGAATTAGTACAACTTAACTATGTAGAAAATAAAAAATTAATTAATTTTGATGGAGAACTTTTAAGACTTTCTTCTAAGTACGGAATTCCTAGAGAAGAGTTTATTAAATTTTATGTAGGAAACGAAATTAATCCTAATTTTGAAAGTTTTTTAGGAGAAAATAAAAAGTGGCATAATTTTTTTACAAAGGAAAAGAAAGAATACGAGAATATCAAAACTAAATTAATCCAGATTAGTAAAGATATAGGATTACCAGTATCAGATTTTAAAATTTTAGTTAATAAAATTAAAAAAGGTGAGAGAGAGTCTAGAATTGCAAAGAAAGAAATGATCGAGGCAAATTTAAGATTAGTTATTTCAATTGCTAAAAAATATACAAACAGAGGACTTCAATTTTTAGATTTGATTCAAGAGGGCAATATTGGTCTTATGAAGGCGGTTGATAAATTTGAGTATAGAAGAGGTTATAAATTTTCAACTTATGCCACTTGGTGGATTAGACAAGCTATTACAAGATCAATAGCTGACCAGGCTAGAACTATAAGAATACCTGTTCACATGATCGAAACAATCAACAAAATTGTGAGAACATCTAGACAAATGCTGAGTGAGTTTGGAAGGGAACCTACCCCTGAGGAATTGGCTAAAAAATTAGCTATGCCGTTAGATAAAGTTAGAAAAGTATTAAAAATTGCAAAGGAGCCTGTTTCTTTGGAAACGCCTGTAGGAGATGAAGAGGATAGTAACTTAGGAGATTTTATAGAAGATAAAAATGCACTAATTCCAGTTGATGCTGCAATTCAAAGTGGACTTAGAAATACAACTACAAAAATTCTTGCAACATTAACACCAAGAGAAGAAAGAGTGTTAAGAATGCGTTTTGGAATAGGAATGAATACCGATCATACTTTAGAAGAAGTGGGTCAGCAGTTTTCAGTGACTCGAGAAAGAATAAGACAAATTGAAGCTAAGGCTTTAAGAAAATTAAAACATCCTAGTAGATCAAGACAATTAAAAAGTTTCTTCGATAGTTAGAATTTAGTTAATAAACTAAACATTTAATGTTATATCCCTTTAAAAAGGGCCTGTAGCTCAGCTGGTTAGAGCCCCCCGCTCATAACGGGGTTGTCCGGGGTTCAAATCCCTGCGGGCCCACCAATCTAATTTGATTTATTAAAATTCTCTAAAGCGCTAATTACGCCTACAAAACCTTTGCTAGCTATAATCGATGCAAATTCTTCTTTTTGAGTTCTTGCTAAACTTAATCCCTCAACAACTAGATCTCGAGCAAGAAATTTGGAGTCTTTTGTGTAAATTCTCCAATCAACATTAATTTCTTGGGCATCTTTTTTTGAAAATATTTTAGTGCTAACAATAATATTATTTTCATTGATTTTTTTTGAGTCTAAAATTTTAAGTTCTTGATCTGCAAAATCATTTAATTTTGAAGACATATTTTTTATAAAGTATTCTCTAAATAATTTATTGAAATTATCTCTTTCAGAAGCCGTTGCTTTATCACGATAATCACCCAGTGTATAACCAGCAAGCGCATCTAGATCTAAATAACTCTGTGAAAGATTATTAAGTTTTTTTAGTCTAGCTTCTACGTTAAGAGATTTATCATTAAATATTAGTTTTGCTTCATTGGTCAATTTAAGAACGAAAGCTTCAGCATTAGGTTCTGCTGAATATGAATTTGACGAAATTATTAGAATAAAACTTAAATAAAAAAAAATTTTTTTAAGAAAAGTAGTCATTATTTTTAATTAGAAGTACTATCTAATTTTTTTCCACTCGTCTTCACTTGCTCCGTACTGAGTTTCTGATCTTTTAACATTCTTAACTAAGTTTTCTCTTCTTTGTAAATACAAACTTTTATATGCAGAATAAAGATCAAGAGAATTTTTTTCTAAATTTTCCGAACTTTTAATATTTTGTGATCTAAAGTTAACTATTTCAGTACCCTTTGTTGACCAGTAAACTGTATCGCCAAGATTTTCACCAAATGCCGTCCTATCTCCAGCAGA
>Ga0208362_1000474_pt1 | contig 13579 bp, 18 predicted proteins | sample LakMenEpi13Oct10_FD_150693 | JGI IMG/M metagenome (GOLD analysis project Ga0208362, IMG submission 150693) | Freshwater microbial communities from Lake Mendota, WI - 13OCT2010 deep hole epilimnion (SPAdes) | ecosystem: Environmental > Aquatic > Freshwater > Lake > Epilimnion/Euphotic zone ... | reverse complement strand
CTTCGATATCTAACTTATTCCACTCAAGCACCTAGTCTTTACTTTCCAATAACTTCTGGAGAAACTTTCTTTTTATCCACAACGTTGTGAAACTCTACACCTAAGCAATTAAAATTCTTTGACTTCGATTTTGACATCTTCACCAATTACCGCTTTGACTTGTTGAGCCAATTCCATCAATTTACCTTGTCCACGAATTACCAATTCTAATAACTGATCGGACTTCTCGGTTAATTCCAACAATTTGAAACGATTCTTTTGGAGAACAACTTCAATGTTTTTTTCTAAATCATTCATATCACTGCTAGTCATTTCATCTTCGAAATGCAAAGTCATAACCCAAGTCATACGAGGTCTTCGGAGCTTTTTGGAAAGAGTTCTCAAAGCAAATATTATGATAATAGAAAATACTGTAACGGTTATTGCAATGGGTATTTGCCCAAAACCACAAGCCATTCCAATTGCAGCCGCAATCCAAATCGTCGCTGCTGTTGTCAAACCCCTCACTCGATCCTTCTCTTGAAAGATTGCTCCCCCTCCTAGAAAGCCAATACCGCTTACAATTTGAGCAGCTACTCGAGTAGGATCACCGCCGGAAACTTGAGCGGCTTTCATAGAGATTATCGTAAATAAACATGCCCCCAAACTAACTAGTGTATGGGTTCTTATGCCAGCTCCTTTGTCTCTTGCCTCCCGCTCAAATCCAATCAGCAAACCGCAAATTCCTGCCGCAATAAAAACGGGGAAATCTATTTGTGCAAAAGCTAAAAATATTTCATGAAATGACATAAATTAATATCTTCTCATATACCTTGATTAAGCCTCCGAAGTTAAGAAATTACTTAGAAAACTTTTTCACCTATTCTGAATTTTAATTTCACGCGAAACTTCTCTCTCAATAGCCTTATCTTTTAATTCTCTTCGTTTGTCGTGCTTTAGCTTTCTCTTTGCAAGCGCAATTTCAAGCTTAGCCCAAGAACCCCTAAAATAAAGCCGAAGCGGCACAATCGTCAAGCTTTCCCTTTCAGCCCTTGCCCTCCACTTATTCAATTCTTTGCGGCTCAGCAATAGCTTGCGAATACGGGTTGGATCGTGATTGTAACGATTGCCAAATTCATATTGAGGAATTGTGACACCATAGAGATAAGCCTCATTCTGCTTGTTAATTTTGACAAAACCTTCTCCTAGTTGGCCTCTTCCTAGTCTAATTGATTTGACCTCAGTTCCAGTCAGCATCAGGCCAGCTTGTAGTTTGTCAAGAATATCAAAATCACCCAAAACTTTTCTATTGAAAATATTTGGAGTGTCTTTTCTCTTTTTTGCTACTGGAGGTTTTCCGGTTTTGTTTTTTTGTTCGTTTTTTTTTGAAGCGCTCATTTCCTGGAACCTTAAATAAATTGCTTATTCATTCTTTATATTAGAGATTTCTTTTTTGTGAAGAATTAAATCAAGAAGATTAAAAAGTTTTTCTAAAAAATGAATTGGAATATTCAGAAAATATACGACCTAAAATACGTGCTCTGAATTTTGTCTAGTAATATTATTTTACTTAACTATTTATACTTTCCCATCGAAACAGAAAAGTTACATGTTACTGCAAATACGCAATTTAAAAGCATCCACCGAAGGCCAAGAAATTCTCAAGGGAATTGATCTCGATATAGATAAAGGCGAAATTCACGCAATCATGGGCCGCAATGGTTCCGGCAAAAGTACTTTATCTAAAGTCTTGGCTGGACATCCTGACTATGAAGTAACAAGTGGTGAAATTTTATTTGAAGGCGAAAATATTTTGGATCTAGCCCCTGACGAGAGAGCAAAGAAAGGCTTATTTCTCGGTTTCCAATATCCAGTTGAAGTGCCTGGCGTAAATAATGTAGATTTCATAAGACTTGCCTATAATTCCAAAAGAGTCTATGAAGGCCAAGCTGAATTGGATAAGCCTGATTTTGAAAAGCTGATGCGTGAAAAGATGAAGCTTTTGAATATGGACGATTTCTTTGCAGAAAGATCCGTTAATGATGGGTTTTCTGGAGGAGAGAAAAAGAGAAATGAAATTCTGCAAATGGCGATATTAGAGCCTAAACTAGTGATACTAGACGAAATTGACTCAGGCCTTGATATTGACGCTCTGAGGTTTGTAGCAGAAGGAATTAACAATTCAATCACGAAGGATGAAGGCCTGCTGATGATTACCCATTATCAGCGCTTATTGGATTATGTTATCCCAACTCATGTACATGTCATGTATGAAGGACGAATCGTGAAATCAGGGAATAAAGAGCTGGCACTAGAACTAGAAAAAGAAGGCTATGAAGCTTTAGCCATTTGATTGAAGTTGATAATCTTTCAATAGTCTTTGGCTTTGGGTTTTATTCTAAACAAGCCATTAATATAGCCACTAAATTTTCAAGAAAAGTTGGCTCTCACAGAGTCATGAGTATAATTATTTTAAGAGGTAGCAATTATGAATTTAAAAGAACAATTAATTTACACTTTTGACCAGTTGCCTGTAGAGAAGCAGGAAGAAGCCATTGATTTCATTGAATACCTGAATAGCAGGCAAAGCGCTTCTGAACATTTGTTTAGCACTGAAGCCAACACAAAGCATTTGAATGAGGCCATTGAAGAAATAGAGAGAGGAGAAAATCTAATTACAGTTAATCTAGACGATTTAAGAAAAGGTATTTTTCCATCAATATGAGAGAAGTTATTTTCAGAAAGAGAGCTTTAAAAGAACTTCAAGAATGGAATAAGTTCGATTTAAATATTTTCTCCAGAATTGTGAATTTAATTGATAATATTCAAATCGCACCGCTTTCAGGTCTAGGTAAGCCAGAACCACTAAAGCATAATTTTCAGGGTTATTGGTCTAGAAGAATTACTAAAGAACATAGATTGGTTTACAAAGTCACAGATGAATCAATAATTATTGCCTCTTGCAAATTCCATTATTAGATCGACTCAGACAAAAGAGTTGGATTAAATCGCGCAATAAAGGCTAGAATCAAAATCAAAGTTCAATAAAAAGACTAAATGAAACTAGCAATTATAACTGGTGCATCCAAAGGTATTGGTGAGAGCATAGTCCAGAAATTTTTGAATGACTCAAATTGGTTAGTAATAGGTATATCCCGAAGTCAAATTAATCAATCAATCAAAACCTCCAATTTCATTGAATTATTGGCCGATTTAAGTGATGCAAAGCCAATTGAACAACTAAAAGCCCTAATTGAGAAGGCTAAAGCGCAATACGCAATTGAAGAAATCAGTTTTATTCACAACTTTGGCTTTACACAAAATATTCCAATTATCGAAATATCAGATGATGTTTGGCAAAAAACTATCTGGGCCAATTTGACCTTGCCTTTTGTAAGCACTCGTGAAATCACGTCACTAATGCCAACTGGCAGCTCACACCTTTATATTGGCTCAACTCTTAGCCTAATTGCAGTGCGTGATTCTTCTGCTTATGTGGCTGCGAAGCATGGACTTGCAGGCCTTATGAAATCAGCTGCCATTGATCTTGCTCCCAAAGGAATTCGAGCTAATTTGATTTGTCCTGGATTTACAGATACTCAAATGGCTGATCAGGTTCTGGAATATTCGGCCCAAGCAAAAGGAATGAGCCTGAGAGACTTTAAGAAAATCATGGAAGCACAAAGTCCACTCAATCGATTTCTCCATCCACCAGAAATTGCTGATCTGGTTTTTTATATTGCAAATCAAAAAGCAATTAATGGCGAAATTCTCAGCATAAATGGTGGCTTTGGATTAATGAGCTAAACAGTTACGTTAACCCTTGTGGATTCCTGGTATTTGACGGGAAATGCTCTCTAGCTCATTCAGTAAAATCCTGGCATCTTCTGTCATGGAAATAGCATCTCCAATCGAAGCTGTAATCCTTGCCAAATACCTTGATCAGAGAAGGGCTAAAGACAGTTTCCTTTTATTTGTTGGTGAGATTTTATTCCAATTATCCTGCAACGCCTGATAGCCTATCTGTTTCGCTTCTAATCATTATTTGAGCTGCTTTCAAACATTCTTGAATATGAAATGGCAGTAAATTTGCATGAGCCAAGACAGGGAATACAGTGGATTTACTAGAAATTTGCTTTATATAAATTGATTGGATCATCTTTATTCTGGAAATCGTTAATGAGCAATAAGTTGAAAAGGTTCTGAGACGGCTCTGTGCAAAGAGGCTTCATATCCTGCTTCTTTTAGTTTCCTAATCAAGGCCTGACCTTGCGCTTCATTGGGGGCTAATGCAAAAACTGTTGGCCCTGAACCAGAAACCAAGCTCTGATACCCAACTGAATCAATTAAGCTAGTCGCTTCCTCCACCCAATAGCTCAAAGAAATAACCGCCTCCTCTAGTGAATTCATCATCTTTTTAGCAATATTAGATTTATTATCACTAAGCAAAGCTTTTATGAAATCTTCTATTCGACCTTCCTCCGGCTGTTTGGACTGCAATAAATCATATCTTTCATAAACGTCTTTGGCTTTTAGTTCTAGATCTGATGGAGGAAATACCAATACAAAAACCAAATCTTTTGGAAAAGTAAGCCTAGTTAATTGATCTCCACGACCTGTGCCAAGCATGCAGCCACCTAAAAGGCAAAAAGGTACATCTGAGCCCAGTTCGCGACACATGTCAAGAAGCTGCGTTTGTGAGAATAATTCACCAAAAAAATAATTTAAAGCACAAAGTGTAGCAGCGGCATTTGTACTTCCTCCTGCCAGGCCACCACTTACTGGAATATTTTTGTGAATATGAATTCTTAAATTTGTATCTTGAATTTCAGCTTTTCTAAAAAACAATTTGGCCGCTTGATACATCAAATTCTTTTTATCAGTTGGTACCAAGTGACTTTGTTTGGAGGACTCAAGCGAAATGTTGATTTCTGGCTTCTTGTCTTTATTGTCAATTGGAGATATTTCCAGCGAGATTTTGTCGAAAAGATCAATTGATTGAAAAACGGTTTCTATTCGATGATAACCATCCATTTGCTTCTCGCAGACTTTTAAAAAGAGATTTAATTTGGCTGCACAAAATACTGATAAGCGCTTATGGATTTGTTTTTCAGACATTACACTGAAGAATTAAAGGGGGAATTCTAAGATAAACACTTTAGGGAAACTTTCAAAGAATACCTAGTGAATTCCCTAAATTATATCTGTACTGAAGATTGCTATAGAGAAAGCCTTCAGGAATCGAGAACAAATTCAGGGCAAATATAGTGAGGTAAATCAAAAGCAAGATAAATCTAGATTCTCAACCCACATTTCATTTCGCTATTATGGATCCAATTTTATTACTTTTTCTAATCGTTATAACTGCTCTTGTCAGCATTGCTATTTTCTTTGATCTTGATAAAAAGCTCGAAAGGAAAAGATTAAATACTATTGGTAAGCTCATTGTAATTGAGGGATTTGAAGGAAGCGGCAAGGCCAAACTAGTGAAATTGCTCAAAGAGAATATGCCGTCAGACTGGACATATAGCAAAGAGCCATATTCAATCGATATAAGCCCAGATAATTGGACAAAGGAAAAATATCAACTAGATCGAGAAACGCATATAGAGAAAAAAATCATGCCAATACTTCAGCAGAAAAAAGTGCTGATTACAAATCGTTATTGGATGAGCGGTGTCGTTTATGATGGACAAGATGCAGAAGCTTTTTTGAGTATTTGGCCAGACCCTGACCTTATCATTTGGCTAGACACTGAACCCAGCACTGAGCTTGCAGAAGAAGCTAAAACATCTTTGGATGAATTATTCAAGCTAAGAAGCAAATATGAAAATTTATTTGCCATGCTTGGAAAAGAACATTATGTGAAGATTGTGAAAATTAATCCTCAAGAAATGTCCGATGATTTGATACTTGAGACTTTGTCTTTGCAATTTGAAGAAATTATTCCGGGCTATTCTCAATTTGCTGCAGAGAATACTGAATATCAAAGCTCACTTCCTCCTGCTAGCGCTGCTTAAGGTGGTTCAAGCTTCAGAGATCAATCCTTGAAACATGAATTTCAATCAAGCCTTATGAGCCAGAAGTGGGAATTTCATTTCTTCTCTTTGTTCAACATAAGCCTCTGAGACTTTCTTTGCTAAACTACGAATTTTCAGGATATAAGCTTTTCTTTCATCTTTGCCGATTGCTCCTCTCGCATCAAGCAAATTGAATAAATGCGAGCATTTAAGGACTTGATCATATCCAGGCAAAACCAGCTTCTTGCTTATATCTTCTGACAAACAATCTTCCGCTTCGGCATAGCAGATTTCAAATTGTTTGAGCAATCTCTCAATATTAGACTTCTCAAAATTATAAGTGGACCATTCTACTTCAGCCTTGTGATAGATATCGCCGTATTTTACATTTTCATTCCACTGCAAATCATAGACATTTTCTACTCCCTGCAAATACATTGCCAAGCGCTCAAGCCCATATGTAATCTCAACCGTGATTGGCTTGAGGCTGATTCCGCCTGCTTGTTGAAAATAAGTAAATTGCGTGATTTCCATTCCATCTAGCCAAACTTCCCAGCCAACTCCCCAGGCCCCAAGCGTCGGAGACTCCCAATTGTCTTCAACGAAGCGAATATCATGCTCGGTAAATTTGATGCCAATTTCAGATAAGCTTTGCAAATATTTTTCTTGAATATCATCAGGTGAAGGTTTCATGATGACTTGATATTGAAAATAATGCTGAAGTCGATTTGGGTTTTGGCCATAACGTCCATCAGTTGGCCTGCGGCACGGATCAATACATGCCATATTCCAAGGCTCAGGGCCTAAAGAGCGGAGAAAAGTAGCTGGATTCATAGTGCTAGCACCTTTTTCCAAATCATAAGACTGTTGAATCACGCATCCTTGGCTCGCCCAAAAACTATGTAGTGTCGCAACTAAATCTTGAAAATATTTTGCTGGAGAATATTGAATATTTTGAGCTGACATTTTGAAAAGTTAATTAAATTCTTGACGATTTGAATTTTTTGAATAAAGCCATAATATTCGAAGAATAAATTCTAGAATTACTAGGAGACAACAAGCAATAATGAAAAGATCCTTTTGGCGAAGAGACCATAGCGTAAGAAGCACCCCAAGGACAAGCGTATTAACGCTCATTCCAATTTCGATAATCTGTTGAGCTTTTGTTTTAGAAGAAATACTGGGTATTAAATCTTGCAATATTATTTGTTTCACTTTATTGCTTAATATGTTTTGCTCAAATTCCTCAATGAACAAATCAACTTTTGCAGATACAAGATCTCTAATCTGAGATTCACCAGATTCATTGACTGAGTCTCTGGCTTTTCTAATCATTAAAGTCTCTTTAGTATTAGAAGCTAAAGCATCAATTAAGAGACCTCTTATTTTTTCTTTTATATTTTGATCAATCACTGCGTTTAGATATAAACGTATCAATTATCTCTTTAATCTCTTCATCGTTAAACATTTTTGAATAGGACATATCTTCTTCAAAATATTTCGAGCCCTTTTTCCCTGAATAATCAACACTTGGAGCAGAATCCAGTGTTGCAACTAGCAATTGAGCGATTCTAATATTCTTAGTAATAACGATGTCAATTCCACTAAGATTTGTTAAACAAATTGGTGGCTTGCCTTTATATCCAGGATTGATATACAAAGTAGAAACATTAATTCCAAGCCGAGTGATACTACTTCGAGGAACAACTATACCCAAATGAGTCTTAGGCATATTAATTTCATTACTCAATACAACATTGGCACTTTCTCCATGTTTTAACTCAAAACTATCAAATTCTTCCCTAATCACTTCAGAGGCTTCAAACGGCTCACCGAGAATATATTTCTTCAGCTTGTAATTGTATTTTCTGTTGCCCAAATTCAAGTCAATTGATGAAGGTTGTATGTTTTCTTTATTTATTCCTGAAACAAGTCCTTGTGACTCAATTAACAGTTTCAATTTTCTATCCGATAAAAAGCCTGTTTCTGCCATACTTTTCAACTTTATACCAAGGTTAATAAAACAAAGTGTCTCATAAAATATCAGAGTAAGCAACTTCGAATCTATTTACAAATGAAAAGGACTGAAATTGGTCTGTCTATCATAAAAATCTTCATGCTCAGTCTTTTTTAGCCATCTGATAATTGCATAAGTTAGCGGAGTCGCAATAATTTCCCAAAGCACTTTCCCCAAATAGTTGGCAAGCATAATTCCTGCAATTAGACTTGGCGGGAAATCAGGATTACCAAGAAAAGCGAGAGGATAAAAAATCAAAGTGTCACAAGCTTCACCGCATATTGTTGAACCAATTGTCCTTGTCCAGAGCTTAGAACCGTTGGTAATTAATTTCATTTTCGCCATTACATAAGAATTCACAAATTCACCTACCGCAAATGCCGTAATAGAAGATGCAACAATACGCCAACTAATAGAAAAAACCTTTTCATAAGCCGTTTGATTTGGCCATTCAGCGGAAGCTGGCACCCACACAATAAATTGAACTACACATGTAGACAAAACCAAAGTACCAAAACCAATCCAAATTAGCCTACGTGATTGAGCAAATCCATAAACTTCTGTCAACAGATCTCCAATTAAATATGAAATCGGAAAAAACAAAATCCCAGTTCCAATCGGGAAGCTAATTAATTTATTGAAAACAGGAATGGTGAATTCAATTTGAGAGATTTTGCCAGCACCAATTAAATTTGCAATCAACAAAATACAAATAAATAAAGCTTGCAAATAAGGCAAAAACTTATAACTTCTCTCAAGATGGATCTGCTCTGTTTGAGTCTTATGAGTCTGATTTGTTGAGTTTTGATTTGTTGGCTCAGAGCCTAGAGAGTTGGAGTTCAAAATTGCAGCTAAAATTAAACAAATTGCCAAGTAAGCTTACTAACTAGCGTCCATAGAAATAATTCTGAGAATAATCCCCATCGTAATTTTGAGAATAATTTGAGGAATTAATCATATTAATGAAATCACTCACTTCTCTGTAATCTTTCATTTGATGCATAGATTTCCAGAGTTTTTGAGACTCACGTGCATCTTTTAGCGCACCGCTAGTATTTCCTAAATAATACTTGGTCATAGCTCGATTGTATAAAGCTTTTGCATCGCCTGGAACCAATTGAATAGTTCTGTTGAAGTCTTTCAATGCGCGCGGGTAGTCTCTGAGCTCAAATTCAACAATTCCTCGGTTGAAATAGCATGGATCACTGGAAGAATTTAAATTTATGCATTTTGTGAAATCATTCATTGCCTCATAATAGCTACCTGATTCACTGAGCGATAAACCTCTATCAAAATACAAATCAGCCGAGCCAGGTTCTAAGGCAATTGCTTTATTGTATTCATTAATTGCAGCTGCGTATTCATGCCTTTTGTGAAATCTAATTCCGCGATCTATATAAGCATTCACCTGAGGATTCAACTCAGAATTTTCTGATGCAGAATCAATTCCTTCATTATTAACTGAATTATCTTGTTGACCTGAATATTCATATTGATCGGAAATTGCTGGCAAACTACAAAAATGCGAAAAAGAAAAAAAGCTCAGCAACAAAATAAAAGACAATTTTGATTTTGAATTGTATAAGCTTAAATTGTATAAGTTGGGAATATTAAGTCTGAAAACACTTATGAGCGTATCTATATTATTCATAATGGACGTCTTTTAGATTTATTCAACCTATAGTGTAAATATGCTTCAAAGTATAATCTAGTTATTAGTCATGAATCAATTCTTATTTATTGCCCAAATTTTATTTTCTTTGACTTGCTTAGCTGCTGCGCTTGGTTGCTGGATTGTAATTGCGAATGCAGGAAAAATCAAAAAGGCAATTGATGAAATGGATAAAGAATTAATTCAAGCCAAAGAAGACATTTACTCTCTAGAAGAACAATTGAATAGTTTTGCAAATAAACTTTCTCCTCAAGAAATAGCCAAAGAAATTTTACTCAATCCAAAAACCATTCTTGTACTAATAGACTTGGTGGCTCTTTTCACCACAAAGCGATTTACGGCTACCTCTTTAATCAAAGCTATATTGAAATAGTTTGCTAAATAATTCGCTGAATGACTTGCTTGAGGAATTCCGCTCAAATAATTCAATTTAAATAATGAGAAATATTCAGAAACTTTGATATTGACTTCACTTTCAACTTCGATCCCTCAACCTCCGCATAGGCTTAGAAAGGGGCTTGCAGAATCGATTGCGAGAAAATCCAGGAGATTTTGAAAGCCCTCAAGGTGAAGAATTTTCCAATAATCAAAATGATCCAAGATAAATTACCAACGTGGTGGTCTTGGCTCTTTCGCTTTGGTCGCCATTTTTTGAAACCATGTGGTTGATGCAACTTTGGGCTTTTCTTCTTGCGGTTTTTGTGCTGACAAAATATCAACTACTTGCTGATTAGGCTGAGGGCCTCTATTCAAAGTAGGTGAATTAGGATTTCTAGCATCTGGATTAAAAGTCATTTGAGAATTAGAAGATTTTCTGTAAGGCAAATCAGCTGAATAATAATTTGCGCTATTTCTCTGGAGTAAATCTGGTGCATTTCCATACGTTGGAGAGCTAGTCATATAGCTACTTGGACCAAAGCTTCTAGTACCAGTTTGATAAGGAATGGCGTATGGATTAACTGGTTGAGGCACAAATCCAGGAGGATTGAAATTTGGTTGATTGTAGCTAGGTTGAGCAAAGCTGGGTTGTCCATAACCCTGAGGGTATGAATTTCCATAACCTAAAGAGGGTCCACTTTGATAATTGAGAGGGCTACCATAAGCTGGGGCTTGAGGCATTGATGGCCCAGATGACATGGAAGGTCCAATCGGAGATCCAAGCGGTGCTAAAGCAGCTGAAGACATTCCGCTGAAAGTAATTGGAGGTTGCGCAGATAAATAAACCCCATTACCCAAGCTATTGTTACTACCTCCTTGATTTCTCGACATTCCATCAAGTATGAGAGAAGTTGTATTTGGTGGGCTCATTGAACCTTGAGCGCCATAAGCTCCCATGTTTTGATTAGCTTCAATGCCAGAGAAGGCACAAAGACTAAGGAGAAAAGAGGCTATTAAAGTTTTTTGCGCGGTATTTTTCACTATATACATCCAATTAGGACCAATTATTTTGTAGTTAAGTATTTGGGAATCAGATTTTTTGATAATTTTTATTAAGGTTCAGATGCGCTTTTTGATTTAGATGTTTTTTTCATAATCAAAAACATAATTTAAGGCTAACTAATTCAATTTAATGAAAGAGTCCTTCAAATAAGCTCTGATTCATTTATGCCCACTAAAGTTCCCTCTAATTCAAATCAAGCAAAACTGATTGAAAAACTTAACAATATATTTCAATTAGTTTTGTGATTCGACGAAAATGCAAAATATTAAAGTTTTGAGAAATAAAAATTTGCTATTCTCTGTAAAGGCTTTGCTGTAAGCTGCAAAATCAAGTATCCTTAAATAAATCAGTTTTTATCAAACACAAAATCAAGTCACAAAAGAAAGTTCAAAATAATGAAAAAATTAATTTTATCTTTAGCTCTTATTTCAGTTCTTCCATTTTCCTCCGCAATGTCTAAAGAAAAAGAAGTCCAACAATCAATGTCAGATTTACCCCCAGAGCAAGCTGCCCAAGAATTAATGAAGAGCAATGATTTCAATAAAGACGGCAAGCTTTCTACTAAAGAAGTGAATACTTCATTCAGAATCAGAAGATTCAAATCAGTTGATAAAAACAAAGACAGCTTTCTTGATTTGGAAGAACTCACCGAATCGTACAAAAGAAGTTCTCAGGTGAAAGCAAAAGCTAATTAAAATTATCATCAGCAAATCTTGATTCTTTTGACAGATAAATTATTGCTGGACAAAAATACAAAACAAACTAAATCAAAAAAGCCTTCTTCCTCTCAGCCGGCACTGTTTGGAGAAGGTATTTTTGATTCTGAAGTGAAGATTCAAGATGATTTAAGTAACAGTGAAATAAAAAAAACTAAGATTGTATCAACCAAGATTGAGTCCTCAAAAACTAAATCAGTAAAGAAAAACCTTGTACTTGGAAAGCAAGAAATTTACTTATTATCTGGCGATGATTCCTTTCGTTTACAGATTGAGCTAAAAAGAATAAAACAAGAAATTATTCAGGATTGGAATACAGCTCAAGACGGACAAAGTCACACTGAGAATCTAGGATTAGTGATAGACAATGAAATCAGTGTTTTGCAAGCCTCATCAAATAATGATTTGCAATCAACCATTTTTGGAGTTTCGCTTTTTCATTCCAAAAAACTAGTTTTAATTGATCTTGCGGATTTTGAGGCTGAAGATATTATTGCCTTGCTAGAGTGCGATGAAATTCCAGATTTTATAAAAGTGATTTTTTATTATCGGGGCAAATTAGATAAAAGACAAAAACTATATAAATTCCTTGAAAGCGTCTCAATAAGAGTTGTGGAAGTTGAACAATTTAGTTCATGGAAAACCGCTGATATTGCAAATTGGGCAAAAGCGCAAGCCGCAGCTCTTCAGGTGAAAATAGATCACAATGCAGTTGATAAGTTAGTTGAGCTTAATGGAAATAATTCCGCTTTGATTTTCTCTGAGCTTCAAAAACTTCAATGCTTTGCCGAAAATAATCCGATTAAACTTAAAGATGTTGAGGATTTATGTAAGCCTCACAATGATGTATTTGATTTGGTCAATTATTTGCTTGTAGGCAATTTGCAAATTTTTTCTAGGAAAATAAAAGAAATTAGTTTGTTTCAACATCCACTTGAATTGATTAGAGCCATGCAAACTATTTTTCGTGGTTTTCTTCAAATTAAAAGTCTGCAAGCTTCGGATATTCAATCCGCGGAAATTGCAAGATTAACGGGAAAGAATCCTTGGAAAACAAATCAAGATTTAATCAAGCTATCTAAAGTCAAAATAGAAAAACTTTCGGCAATTTATAAAATGCTCGGGCAAATTGAGTCTGAAATTAAATCAGGTCAGGCTTTTGATCCAGTTACGCATATGCGATTTCGAGCAATGTCTTTGGTTGCGGGTTTCTGAAATTTTGATATGAGCAAATCAACTTAAGCTAAAGATTGAAAAGTAAAACAAATCTAAAGAAAGCTCGATTTTCCGAATACACAGATTGTAAATATACGAATTGCAGATTTGGAAATTCACAGGTCACGCTAATCAATATTTGGGTGCTTTCTTTTTCTGCTAATAAAAACCAAAAGCTTTTATCTTGTTTCCGCAGAAAAGTATTTTATGTCCAAAATTGAATCTTTTAATTTTACAACCTATAGATCTGGTGCTCCTCTGCCCGACAACTTGCCACCTAGAGCTATACAAGGAGTGAATAATAGAGACTTAACGCGCTATTCACAAGTCTTATTAGGAATGATTGATCGGATATCACGAGAACATATTCCCTCACAGAGTTTTCTTCGAGATTTAAAAGGCTTAACTCTTTATCCTCAAGCGGATCAAACACCTATAGGAGCCACGGAAAATTAAGGTATTGGATTAATACAGATCGACAAGTAGAAAAGGAGATGAGATCATTGGAGAGAAGTACTA
>Ga0208362_1000465_pt1 | contig 13704 bp, 14 predicted proteins | sample LakMenEpi13Oct10_FD_150693 | JGI IMG/M metagenome (GOLD analysis project Ga0208362, IMG submission 150693) | Freshwater microbial communities from Lake Mendota, WI - 13OCT2010 deep hole epilimnion (SPAdes) | ecosystem: Environmental > Aquatic > Freshwater > Lake > Epilimnion/Euphotic zone ... | reverse complement strand
AACATCTTAAATCCTAGACCATTCAGAGCCAAATGCCAACAGTGCCTTCTTAGGTTTTTCCCTTCCAGTCAACTTTCTCGACTTTATAGAAGTGCCCTATATTTCGTTGAATTGCCCCCCATGTATTAACTTTTCTTGTTCATAATCTCCCTAAGCACTTGATGAAGTCTATGTTCTTCAACAAAGTTTTTAATCACAATTGAATCTGGTTTATGTCCAACTTTCAGTAAATGATTCAGATGATCTTGAGCTGAATAGTTTTTGTTTCTAGTTGAGCCTTCTGCATCAACTGGTACTTCTTCTGACATATTATTCCTTATGCTTTTCTTCTGGAATTACAATTCGACTTTCACCTAAAACTAACCGATTTTTCACACTCAAAAATCTTTGCAAATTAGGGAATCTCTTCGGCAATTTATGGTTCATAATTATAAGCTTGTATATTCCAGTTCTTTCGGAATTAAAAGATCTTAAAAATCTTTGATTTATTTCCCCCCCTTAATTTTTACAATAAAGTTTTCACAATCAAGCCTTGGCATTTCAGAAAATTTGTTTAGCTTATAATTCGCACCGAGAGAATGGATTGACTCTCTTGGAAAGCTATGAACAGGTTTTGACTGAGCTCGGCAAGCAATCTATTAGGCTTCCTTTAGGGCTGCTTGAACCATCAAAATATTCTGGTGATGAATTGGCCTCTATTGATTTAGTAATTGCTTTTGGAGGCGATGGAACTCTCCTAAATGCTGCCCGGATTTTCTCCAAATCGGAAGCCTGTATTTTGGGAATTAATACCGGCAATCTCGGATTTCTCTCTGAGGCTCACCAACCTAATGATGTAAAAGCTTTTCTCACAAATATCTTGGATGGCAAATTTACGGTTGATTCACGTAATATGCTGCTTGGTGAGATTATCAAAAGGGATCAAAGTCATCTTTCAGAGGGAGAAAAAAATATTTCCCTTTTGGCTTTAAATGATATCGTCATCTCTAGAAGCTCTAGATCCCATATTCTCAGAATAAATTTAGATGTAGATGATAGCAATATTGCTCAATATGCCGCCGATGGAGTTATTGTCTGCACACCAACGGGCTCAACCGCTTATTCTTTGGCAGCTGGCGGAGCTGTCTTGGCTCCAAATATTCAGGGAATTGGAATAACTCCGATTTGCCCACATAGCCTGACTAGTCGTCCATTGGTTATTTCAGATTCATCTGTTTTGAAAATATCGATTACACCTCGCAACCGCAGACAATCTCTTATTACGGTGCAAGCCGATGGTCAAGAAATTGTGTTGTTAGAACCTGATGATTTGATTGTAATAAAAAAAGCTGATTTGAGAACTAAGCTAATACGCTCAATTAGTGAAGAAAATAGTTTTTATAGAATATTAAGTAAAAAGCTTTTATGGGGGCGTTCAAGCTGATATGAAACAAGATTACTCCGATGCTCTCTTGATTGAATCTGAGCCCAAACTCAAAGAAGCTTGCGGAGTAGTTGGGATTTTATTTAAAAACGGTTATGAACATAAAGACAAAACCGAAGCTTCTTATTTGACATATTTGGCTCTAAATGCTCTTCAACATAGAGGACAAGAATCATGCGGAATTGCTTCTTTTGATGATTTAAGTCAAAAATGTCATTCAGTCCTAGAAATGGGATTGATAAGTCAAGCCTTTAGTGAAGAGAAATTAGAATCTTTGAAAGGCCATTTGGCAATTGGACATGTGAGATATTCGACAGCTGGGCAATCTGAGATTTGCAATGCCCAACCAATTATCAAGAACTCCAAAAACTTTGGTTATACTGCGCTTGCGCATAATGGTAATTTAGTAAATTCGACTCAGTTGATTGAAAGAGTTGAGGGCAAAGGTTATTTCCGCCAATCTAATTCTGATAGCGAACTTTTGAGTTACTTGATGAAAGAGTTCATAAATTCTAAAGATACAGTAGAAGTTTTAGAGGCATTGAGATTGGCTTTTAGTGAAGCTCGGGGAGCTTTTTCTCTCTCAGTGGCTTTGGGTGGCAAATTTTTGATTGGGGTCAGAGATCATCAAGGGCTAAGACCACTTGAGCTTGGAGCAATAGAACAAGATGGGGAAATTATTGCTTATGTTTTAGTCTCGGAAACCTGCGGCTTGGACATAATGGGCGCGAGGTATATTCGGGAAGTTCAGCCAGGCGAAATTCTTCTGATTGATGAAAACCTCAATATTCACTCAACTTTTTTATCCAATATAAATCCGAAATTGTGTTTATTTGAATTGATTTACTTCGCTCGTCCAGATAGCATTATGAAGGGCATACAGGTTAATGAATATCGTGAAGAATTAGGTCGCATTTTGGCGCTCAATTCTCCCGTGCCTGATGCAGATGTTGTGGTTGGAGTTCCCGACTCTGGGACACCTGCAGCCATTGGCTTTTCCAAACAATCAGGAATTCCATTTGTTCAAGGCTTAATCAAAAACCGCTATGTAGGAAGAACTTTTATACAACCTACTCAATCAATTCGCCAATTGGGGATTAAGCTTAAATTGAATCCTTTACCAAACGTGATCAGGGGTAAATCGGTTGTATTGGTTGATGATTCGATTGTGCGAGGAAATACGCCAGGCCAATTGGTGAAATTACTCAAGCAGGCTGGTGCTAAGGAAGTTCACCTGAGAATTAGCTCTCCACCAATTATGTGGGGTTGTTTTTACGGAATTGCCATGAAATCGGATGAGCTGATAGCCAGACGCTTAGAAGGTCAAATAGATAGAATCAAAAATGAGGTTGGCGCTGATAGTTTGGCTTATTTGAATTTAGCTAATGCTTTAAAAGTTACGAATAGAAATCAAAAAGAATTTTGTACAGCATGCTTTAATGGAGACTATCCAGTATTCGTTTCAGATCAATCTGCAGAAAAAGAAAATCCGCATGTTTCTAATTCTCATCTCTCAGAGAGTGAATCAACGCAGGCTGTGCTAATTTGACTTTTGGTTAGTTCTATTCATCTGAAAATCAACCCTCTAATCATTGAAGATAGCTATAAAAAGACAAATAGAAAAAACAACTGCAAAGTCTCTTTTTAAGGCTGAGATTTAATGATGGAATGCTAATTGAACAAGTCCAAATTGTTTTTATCCGAATTTAGCGCCTTTCAAAAGAGATTGAGTATATTCATGCTGAGGATTTTGCAAAATAGATTCAACCAAACCCTTTTCTCGAATCTCACCTCTTTCCAATACAGTCATGGTTTTGCAGCTCTGAGCAACTAAGCCTAAATCGTGAGTTACAAGCAATAAACTCAGGTTTTTCTTTTCAATCATTTCTAATAACAAATGCATTATTTCAGCCTGAATAGTGACATCCAATGAAGTAGTTGGTTCATCGGCAATCAGCAAGCTGGGATCGCCAATCAAAGACATTGCAATCATCACCCTTTGGCTCATTCCACCAGAAAGTTCAAAGCTATATGAATTTAAAACCTTTTCCCAATTTTTCAATTGAACCTGTAGAAGTAAAACTTGACATAAATCAAAAATTTCATTCTTGGATAATTGCGGTTTATGGATTTGAATAGTTTCTTTGAGTTGACTAAAAATAGTTTTGACTGGGTTGAGCGATGTCATCGGATTTTGTGGAATATAACCAATTCGCTTGCCTCGCAAATTCAGGATTTTATCTTTAGCCTCAAGTAAATCATCTCCCTCAAATATAATGCGACCAGAAACTTGAGCATTCTCAGGTGCTAAGCCCAAAATGGCAGAACATGTCAATGATTTACCCGAGCCTGATTCACCAACCAGAGCATGAGTTTCTCCTTTTGCAATGTCAAAAGAAATACCTTTTATGACTTTTTTGAAATCAAATGAAACTTTCAAGTCAGCAACCTGCAAAATATTTTGCACATTTTCTTTGCTATTGGGTTCTAGCCGAAGATTAGGCTGATTATCTTCTGCAGATTTTGCCTGAATGGATTTGTCTTGAGTTGCTTTAGATAACTTCGATAATTTCATCTAATCTTTTTTTATTAAGACTGTCGAGTTTTTTGATTGCCATAAACTTTGGTGCAACTATGGCTGAAACGACTCGTGCCGTCCGCTCAACATAGATTTTGCCATCCTCTTTAACAATTGTATATTCAAAATTTGCAAATTTGGCAGGAGAAGTTGTGTAGAGTATGCAACCCTTAAAATTATCTTTGCTAATTTTTTCTCGGTAATAGTCAGTAATAATGGTGTCTTTCTTGAAAAATGAGTCTTTTATATTTTTGTATTCCAAGTGATAAATCATGCCAAGAGTATTGTCACCTGGAAATATGAGATGTGATTTGGCTGGATTGACTAATTTATCCCATTTAGACTTGCCCGGCAAATCAGCAACTACCGCAATTGCCTTACGAGCTTCTTCAAGCGATTTAACTTCACGTCTATAAGTTGAAACTAAATCTGTTTTAAAATAACAATATTGCTTCCAGTCTTTCTTAAATTGAGGACTGAGGTAATAGTTTTTCTTTTCCTCAAGATTATATTCTCCTCCAGCAATGGAGCTAAGAGAAAAAAGACAAATTGAAAAAAATAGAAAAAGGGACTTATTGATAAATTTCATTGGTAATTAATAAACGTAACTAAGAAAAATCAATAAAACATTTCCATTATCTCATTTCTAGAGTGCAGAAGATTTATTTTTGGTTTAGCTAATTATTAGAACAAATGAGTCAGAATTGATTAATCACTCTAAACAACCGTAATCAAAGCTATTTGAGGGAATTGTTCCATCACTAGCCTTTCAACTCCCATTTTCATAGTCATGGAGGAACTAGGACAGCTACCACAAGCACCAACTAACTGAACAACCATTTCGTATTGACCGCCTTCTAGTTTGTTGAAACCATGCACAGCCATATCGCCACCGTCCATCATAAGCGCGGGCCTAATCTTTTCATCAATCAATTTTAAGACATCTGATTGAAAAGTCATTTCCTCAGCCACATTAAGGGAAGCTTGTGTTTGCGTATTTTCAGTATTCATAAGACTCTCCAAATTTAGATTTTTCTATTTTTAATTCATATAACTTAATTCTAAATACTTTACTGAACTTTTGAAGATTAAATTGAGATAGAAACATTTTCTGTTTTATTCAACTTTTGAGAATGCCATCAACAAATGAGTTTTAATTTATTGCCCGTCAATACAAATAGTCAATTGCACCAAAGTAAGATACCAATTTACAATTACTCTTATCTGAATTAATTCAATGGTAATTCCCCTCAGCATTTAATCCTCCTGAGGTTTATAAGCAAAGAATTGGTGACTATTTGACTATTGTTTTTCAAGATATTTTTTAGAGATATTAGGTCTTTTGCAATTCCCTAAGTCAGTCAGCTAAAACTTTTTTATTTGTTAATTGAACACTTAGATCAAGCAATCACGACTGAAAGAAGAAGAGAATTAACTTCAACACACGGAATACCAGAATCTTATGCAGAAGAAGCTCTAGCCAAACTTTTAGGCCTTGCACCAAAATTGAAATTTAGAGATATTTTCATACAAAACGTATTAATTTCAAAGAGACTTACTTCCTTTCGTCAAAAAGTCCCAACACATGATCAAAACAGATATCTGTCTCTTAACTTGATCAATGAAAGATTATTTGTATAAAAGAGCAAAATGAAGTTGGGCTTTTCTAATTCAACGAAACAGGCTGACATTTAACTTCGGGCAAAAGCTTTTGGAAATCTTCCAGACTGACTAATTCAACCCCTGGAGACATAGCCGTTGCCGCGCCTGCGGCTGCACCCATTATCCCGCACTCATCGATTGATTTGCCTTGCTCTAGTCCTAATAGAAAAGCTGCCAATGCAGAATCACCACTACCAATCGTGCTATTCACTTCAATTTTGGGCGGAGTTACATGAAAAGCCTGATTTGTATCAAATACCAATAAACCTTTTGAACCCATTGAAACAATAATAATTTCAATTCCTTCTTTCAAGAATTCTTGACCAGATTGAATAATCTCTTGATGGGTTTCAACGGTTTTTCCAATTAGCCTTGCAAATTCATGTGTATTGGGTTTGATGAGAGTAGGCTTTTCTTTAATTGCAAGCTTGAGAGGTTCATTGTCAGCATCCAGAGCAACTTTTATTCCCTGAGCTCGAAGCGCATAAATTAATTGCCCATATATGCTTTTATTTACTTCTCTAGGCAATGAACCGCCCAAAAGAACAAAAGAAGGTTTTTTGCTTAAATTGGTTATTTTATTAAATAAAGTTGCAAGGTCATAAGGAGTTACTTGCGGGCCTTTTGAGTTGAGGGCTATATGTTCCTTTGAATTATTCTGAAAGATGATTACATTTGAGCGAGTTTCACCAGCTATTTTGACAAAATCACAAGTTACACCTTCATTAATCAAAAGACCTTCTAAATGAAGTCCATTGAATGAACCAAGGAATCCAGTTGCAGTAGTATCGCCACCCAAAGTCTTAATCACTCGAGAAGCATCAATTCCTTTTCCACCTGCATAATGTTTTTCAGCACTGATTCGGACAGAGTCATCAGTTTTTATTTCGTCTACCCAAATGACGCGATCCAATGAAGGATTTAAAGTAACTGTATAAATCATTCTTTATATTTTGAATTTTATGTTTTTAATGTTTTTCTGTGTTTTGTCAGTTTAACCTTTATTTTCAGAGCTAGATTTGAGAATTCCAAAATATAAAAAGAAAATAATTCAATTGATTTATTTTTTGCCAAATAAGTTGGATTTAAGAGCTTGTGATATTTTTCCAAAATTATTGCTTTGCTGATCTGCTTCTCCTGAAGAACGAGTACCGTTTTTTAATTTTGAAGCTAATTCTTGTAATGTTTCTTGCGATAAAGTACCGTGATGTGAATTATTTTTTGTATTGTCTAATGGTGTTTGAGTTTGTAAATTCTGAGATATTGGTTTTGGAAAAGGGATCTGAACTGGATTCTGCAGTGGAGTTGCACTTTGCTCGGCGAGCAATTGATTTATTAGTCCAGAATTTGTTTCAGCTTCATTAAATGCATTGAGATTTTGGTGCACCAAGGCTTCAGGCAAAGGCGTTTTTGCAGAAAAACTCTCAAATTGTTTCAACAAATCTTCTTCATTGATTTCATCAGGTATTTGCTTGAAATTATTTTTATTTACTTGAGAGTTTGAACTTGATTTACCAAACAATCCTTTAAATGAGTTTGATGTGTCGGGTTCGTTTACCAGGCCTTGCGAATCATTATCAGAGGGTAAATCTGCAAAACCCATTTGTTGGAGAAATTCTTCTTCAGACAATTCTTTCTTGACTTTTTTGTCTCCTTTGTCATTTTTACTTTTAACTAAACCCGCAAATAAATTAAGACCTAAAGGTGCTGCTGCAGTACTTGCTTGAGTTTTTTCTTTAAGAGCGTTTAATTTTTCTTGCAACTCATCCAAATTGGGAATTTCATTGGATGAATCAGAAGTTGCATTGCCAATTGACTTCTGCCTCGGCATATCACTAGATTCGGAATATCCAAACATTGATTGATTTACATAGTTGTTTTGCTGATTATTACTCGAGTTTTGCTCTGCATATTGGCCTGAATTGTAATTTTCGTTTTGATCTAAATAGTCATCATTTTCATTAGAACTATTATTGGAAAATTTATTTTGCCCAATATCACTTATTGAGAGTAAATCTTGAACTGAAATAGGAGCCTGATTTGATATATCTTGGTTATGGAAATCGTCAGATTCTTGAATCACAGAAGAGGGTATGGAATCTGATACATTTTTATTTAATAAAACAGCCTCAATGTCAATATCACCAAATCCCAGTTTGTCGCCATTTTCTATACGGTAGAAATTGTCAGCTGATAACTCTTCATTATTAATATAAGTTCCATTTGCACTGCCTAAATCACCCAAACAATAATTTCCCTGTGCATCTTTAATAATCTTGGCATGATTGCGAGAAATGCTCTCATGAGCAATGATGAGGTCACAGCTATCTATTCGTCCAACAATTATTTGGCTCTGAGAAAAGCTATATTCTTTACCATCATCAAACTTGAGTTTAAGCATAACTAAATACTGTTCCCATGCTCTTGGAATTAACAAATACCAATCGTTATCTGCTTATACTTACCCGAATTTTTATATGCTTATGCTCTTATAGGGGTAACCTCTGAATCATCAGCTTTGTTGTCGATAAGAACTTGGTTTAACTGAAACAATGATCCGTTTTTTTTAATCACGGAAATCAATTACCGCTTGAACAATATTTTTCATAAACCTTGTCAAACCAAAGAGGCACTTTAGATATAAGTCTTTTTTATTCAATCCTTTAGAAAAACTTAAGCTAGGTATTGCTATTTAACCTTAGAGAGAGTTATATTTAAATTAAGCTTATATAAAGAAATATTTATTAAATTTTATTAATTAATCATGTCTTCAGCATCAGGAGTTAGCGGCGGTCTTGGACCATCAAATTATCAAGCACCAGGAGGTCTGCAAATGAGCGGACAAATGGGTGAAGGTGGCGGAAGCAATTTCTTTATGGGTGAAGAAGGTGGTCAAGGTGAGCCTCAACAACAACAACAGCAAAGAGGAAATCCAAATCTCATTGTCAATCAAGGCGAAATAGATAATAGAAGTCAAAAAAGACAATACCTGGAGACAATTATTACGGAAGGACCGAAGGCTTGGTTAAATAACTTGGAAAAATTAGATAGTGATGCTACCAGTTGGTTTAATCCATGGGATATCAACAGAGTAAAAAGCACTGTGGTAAAAAGCGATAAGAAAAAAACAGAAAATAGGAAATCACAACCCAAACTTTTTTTTATTAACGCGTAAGAACGGCTTTTCACTAGCTGTTTAAATACAAGATTATTTGATTTAATCGAGTTCAGCAGGCAAAGCTCAATGGGAAAAGATAGAAACCTATTCTTACGAAGGTGCATTAATCCTTGCCGACATCTTTAGTGAAACGCAAAACTAAAATATATACTCGCTCCATAAATTCTATTTACCAAGAATCTTTCTGGCAGCCTGAAGGCCAGATTGAATACTCATTTCCTGAGAACAGTTTTCAGACATAAACTCACCCGCTAAAAATACATTTGGAGGAAGTTTTGCCATTATTGCTTCTCTCAATTTTCCTATTCGCTCATAATTAGCTGAGTTTTGCTGAAATAATGAATTCTTTTCTTTGATTTCAAAGCTCTCTAAAAACTTGATTTGTCCTTTTGCTTGAGGGAATAATGTTTCCAATTCGTCAATGCAAGTCTGTGGCAAATTCTTGGACTGCACTTTTGAATTTAAAACCGTTACGGAAATTAAATGTTCTTGTCCCTCTTCACGATTATGTCTGCTTTTTTGAATTTCTGAAATCTGAACCCCATTATTAATTAAGGCTCCAGGATTGCAATTCAAAAAGATTTTCTTCCCAATATTGAGTGAAATGGAAGAAGTAAAATAAAGATTGTGATATTTAACCCTGAAACTGTTTTCTGACCGAAGATCTTCGATAAGCTCTTTAATTGTCTCAGTCAAGTCTGTCAATCCAAGAATCTCAATTAAGGTTTCTGGCTCCACCGCCAAAATAACCGCATCAACCAAAACATATTTATCACTGCCTAAAAATACTTTCAATTTCTTTCCATTTTCTTCGGCTTTAATTGAAGTAGCTGTCGTCTGAAGTTTTATGCTTTCTTTGGGTAGGCTTTCGGCAATTAACTCAGGCAGCCTTTGAATTCCTGCTGCTGGAATAAAAACCTTGCCCTGTGAAAAAGCCTTTAAAGTAAATGCAAAATTAGAAGCTCTTATGCCGAGTGAATTATCACCAAAGACTCCACCAAAAAAGGGTTTTGCAAAATTATTCAAAAACAGATCTGAAAATCTTCGTTCCTGAAGAAAAGCTAATGCACTTTGTTCTTGCCAAGGTTTACCCCCGAGAATATCTTGCAAAGAATATTTGCCTAATTCCTGTCTCAGAATTAAAGTTCTGATTTTATCTTCCAAGCTCAATAGCGGGTTTAAAAGAGTATTCCAGAGGGTATCAAAAAGTGAGCTAGCATCTTGAAAAGGATCCCCAATCGAATATGATTTGCCGTCTCTGAGCAGAATTGCACCTGAGTCAAAATAACAAGGATTGAGCTTTGTAAAAGAGTCAGGACTGATTATTTCTTGTAGTGATGGATAGGCTGATGGAATAACTTGAAAACCTAAATCTAAAGAATAATTTTGTGAATTAATTTCTTTCTGAATCGTTTTTAATTTTCCACCGACTGAATCAGTCTTTTCGAATAGCAAGAATTTTTCTCTGGCTTTATTTAATTCGTGAGCAGCAGCCAAACCAGCTAAACCTGCTCCAACAATTACAGTATTCATAAATTAAACCAATGATTAAACTGAAAAATAAATCTGGTTTTGTCTAAATATATCGGCTTATAGAAAATTTGTAGACCTAAAGTAGAAAAAAGTAGACCTACTAAAGTCATGACAGGAGCCAAGAAGCCATCTGATTCCTTCTCTCAGTGCTTATTCCACGATGAAGGTTGACTTTGCACTTTCAGTGACCAAAAGAACCTTCACATAAATTTGTTGTCTTTTCAATTCTTAAATCGGGAAATTTCTCAAAGGTAAAAAGATATGGCAATTGCCTTTTGATGACATTAAATGCTGATCTAAGCTTTTTGTGTTTGAATTCTCCTGACTCATTTCTCTCTTTCAAAAATTCTTTGTATCTTTCTTTAAGTTCATTGTATTTCTTTGTGAATTTCTCTTCTGATGATGCTTTTAACTCTAAGATCAATTCTCTTAATTCTTTTCCGCATCCTGTTTTAGGTCTTTTAGTCGTGTATCTGGATATATTCTGTACTAAATAAAAATGGCAAAGCTGGATTGGGACTGACCGAAACATATTCTCAAGAAGTTGAATTACTCCTTGCCTGCCATCAATGCTGAAACTTAGTGGTATGTATGTCTTCTTAATCTCTTCCAGAGCCAATTCATAATAAATAATTTTCTCTGAGCTTTGAAAGTCATAATGAATATTTGTACTGTTGCTTCTAAAGAGGAATAAGCAAAATTCTCTTTTAAAATGACTTGCATCAAAAACTAAATTTATTTCTTTAAAATCGATGGAATCATCCTTCAATTCAGCTAAATTCAATCCATCAAAATATTTTCTAAGAGTTGGGGCTGATTTGGTGTATTTGTCATTAAGCTCTGAATAGGTCTGTTTGTTGCCCTAATCACATGAAAACTAACGCTACCAAAACCCAATAGAACGAATGATATTGCGATAAGTCTAACCAATCTCATGAAATCTCCTTCTATTAAGTCGCAACATCAAAAGTGAAGTGCAAAAGATAGTGACGGAAGGATAAAAAAGAGCCCAAATGGGTCGTTTGAATTATCGAACAAAGAAACAAAAAAGAGCTAACAACATTTTACATAAGAAGAAAGAGAAAAACTTTTTTTGTCCTTTCGTCCCGTGCTTGTCTCCGGAACGATTCCAGCAAACAGAAAATATTTTTTCATAACAATGAGTTAGAAATTGGAAAACAGCATTTTCTAAATTTCAGTCATGGTTGAATTGGAGATTTAGAGACAAGTTTCATTAAATTTGCTAAATTTGACAAATATTTTCACAATCGCAAAATTCATATGAATATTTCCACAAATATAGCCATTATTTTAGTTAGTATAATTTTGGGTCTTTCAACAATCGGGACAGCGGCGCTCCTGAAGAAGACACCATCGCAAGCAGAAAAATTTGAATTAAGACAAGAAGGGCCAGTATTTGTAAGATTCGATAAATCCTCAGGCCAACTTTGTTATACGGGCATTGCTCCAAATGGACATTTCATAGCCGACACATGGCTCTGTATGAATGGCAGCCGCGCAAAACAGGGTTTATCTATTCCAACTCCTGAATCAGCAGAATCAATAAACGAGTCAACAAATTCAAACAATTTAGCTTTAAATAAAGATTCTATTAATCAGACTCCAATTAATGTAAATTCCTTTGACAAGGCTGAAAGAAAATCTAAAAGAACCAGAGAATTAGAACAAGCTAGAGCAAAAGAATCTCAGCCAACAATCTCACAAGAGAACCTAACAAGCGAAGAAGGGAAAAAAAGTGAGTAGTTTTCAATCTCAGAATAAAGCTCAAATTGGGGTTTTTGGTGGATCGGGCTTTTACAAGTTTTTAGACAATGTGGAAGAAATCACCGTTGAGACTCCTTTTGGTGCTCCAAGCGATAAGTATTTTGTTGGAACAATTGGTGACAAAAAAGTTGCTTTTCTTCCACGTCATGGTCGGAATCACTCAATTCCTCCGCAAAAAATTAATTATCGTGCAAATGTATGGGGAATGAAAAGTCTTGGTGTTGAGCAGATAATTTCCCCTTGTGCAGTTGGTAGTTTACAAAAGGAAATTCAACCAGGAAGCTTTGTAATCCTGGATCAATTTGTCGATCGTACAACTGGTAGAACAGATACATTCTACGAAGGACCAATTGCAACACATGTTAGCGCAGCGGAGCCCTATTCAGAGCGTTTAAGAGAATTGGCGATTAAAACCGCCAATGACTTGCAAATTCCAGTTCATCACAAAGGAACAGTAGTTGTTATTCAAGGCCCACGTTTTAGCTCTAAAGCTGAATCGATCTGGTTTAGCAAAATGGGTTGGGAAACTATCAATATGACTCAATATCCAGAAGTTTATTTAGCCAAAGAATTAGAATTAGAAACACTGGGTATAGCACTGGTCACTGATTATGATTGCGGATTAGTAGGCGATGTTGATCCAGTAACTCATGAGCAAGTAATGAAAGTATTTGAAGACAATTTGGGCAATTTACGTAAATTTCTTTTTGAATTAATTACCAAAATTCCAAATGAAGAATCTATCTGGAAGGGAAAAGTAATTAAGTCATCAAGATTTATTTAAGTTTGATATTTTTATTAAAGTTCAATTAGGAGTATTTTGCAAGTTCCTAGTTCTTTCTATAAGATCTTCAATGACTTCTTCAGATACATGAAGTGGAATATCATCTCGTTTAAATCCTAAAATTGCGTTTTCCCTTGAGTCACTTTTTTGCAAGCACTCTTGAAAAGCTTGAAGACGATCTTGCTTTTTCTCTTTTCCTTTGCCTACAAACTTGATCCAATATCCCGCATCAGATCTAATCCTTGAATCAGGATTTTGGAGATAATGCTTTTTAAAATTCTCTAAAGACAATTCATATCTTTCACCACTATCTGCATATGAAAGAGCAAAAGGGTTTTGATATAAATCCTTAATTTCAGGGTTTGTAACCCATAAATCAAATCCATCTCTATCGATGAGAACCCCATTAATTTTATTTGACGCAATTCCTTCATAATCTCTAAGAGGTATTCCCGTTATTAATGCATGTTGTTTCCATGATTCACCTTCTCTTTGTTGAGTTGATGGTCTCTCAGTAATAAATTCATCTAAGCACCATCCACCTGTTAATCCTCCAGCTCCTTCTTTGAGGAAGCTACCCCCATGAAAATCATATAAATCTCTAAATTTTGGAAAGCCAGAAGAATAGCAACCAATTAATAGATTTCTATTTGAATAACGTTCTTTACTGAAGACTTTGAATCCTACTGAGCCTTCATTTGTGGTTAATGACCATGATCCGAAAAAGGGGACAAATTGAACGCAGAACAAGTCAATAGTAA
>Ga0208362_1000454_pt1 | contig 13891 bp, 2 predicted proteins | sample LakMenEpi13Oct10_FD_150693 | JGI IMG/M metagenome (GOLD analysis project Ga0208362, IMG submission 150693) | Freshwater microbial communities from Lake Mendota, WI - 13OCT2010 deep hole epilimnion (SPAdes) | ecosystem: Environmental > Aquatic > Freshwater > Lake > Epilimnion/Euphotic zone ... | reverse complement strand
GAAACTCAAAAAGATTTTACCTTTTCTAAAGGCGGTAAGTATAAAGAACTTAATAGAACTTTAGCTGATGGTATGAAACAAGACCTTAACAAATATACTTATGGTTCATTAGCTACCAGTGATAGAGTTAAAGGTGATTTAAGAAGACCTAATGATTCTTACTCTCAAAGTACTGTAGAGCAAATTAAAAATAAGTGGCAACAGAAAACAGAATATGCTAGACAACGTAGTCAGCAAGAACAAGCTATTGCACAAGCAGAAGAACAAAAGAGAATGGCAGAAGAGCAGTACATAGCTGCTTATGGTGGTAGAATTAATCCTAAGAAATATCCAGGATTAAATATGACTAAAAAAGCTAAAGGTGGTTATGTTCATAATCAAATGATTCAACCTATGTTAGCTGAAGGTGGTCCATTATATGGAGACCCTGCATCACCATATACTTATGCAATGGGTGGAGTTGGAAATAGTATAAATACAAATCAACCTAGTAATCAACCAAGATATACTTCTTGGGAAGATATGAGAACAAAAATGAATGCAGCTCAAGCAGCTAAACCTCAACTAACTTTAGATCAGCAAAGAGCACAAGATAGTCAAACTATGGGAAGAATAGGTCAGATATTTGATTCTTATAATCATCCTAATACACCTAATCTTGTTAGCAGTCCTAGACCTATTAATTTCCAAGTACCAACTGGCTATGCTCAAGGTGGTATGTATGGTGACCCATATGCTAGAGGTGGTCAAATAGATTACACTAATGATATGTATAGTATGTATGCAGGTGGTGGTCCAATGCCTAGTGATTTACCACAAGCATTTAATGGTCCTGCTGCACAGAATAGTAATGGTATGTATTTATACCCTGAAGGGGGTCCAGGTGTAATACCAACAGGCAATCCAATATACACACCAGATTCTGGAATAGAACAGTTTGCTCCTGATGCTTCTTGGCTTGATGGTGGTAATCAAGTAGCTGCTCCAGGAAATGTTGTTTCTTGGCCTTCATATCCTGAGACTTATGGAGATATGGAAGACCCTGAAGGAGTTTCTTTAAACATGCCTACTAATGACCCAAGAAATAGAAATAGACGTGGTTTTGATTTTGACTTTGATTTTAATTTAAGAGATTTAGGTAGAAAATGGAAACATAGAGGTAGAGGACATTCTAGTGGAAAACCTCAGAGTAGGAAATGGGGAGATACTATTTGTACTGTACATCCTGATGGTGGTTCAATATATTATGATTTAGGTGGTATTCTTCCACCAACTGGTACACCTCCACCAACTACTGAATTTAATTTTGAACAAAATCCAAATTATTTAGTAACTCAAAAAGGACCAATACTTGCATCATCAGATACAACAGCTACACCTCAACCCCCAAAAGCTGCATACATTCAAAGACCATATATGAAAGGTCATAGTAGTAAATACTATAATTTATATAGTACTGATCCTGAAGAAAGAAAGAAAGCTTTATTAGCAAATAAAGCAAATAATGCAATGATTGATATTGAAAAAGGTAAAAGTACTGGTCCACAAAATCTGTTATCTACATTTACTAAAGCAGATGGTGGTATGATGCCTTCAGAACAACAAATGCAACAAGAACAACAAGGTGGTCAAGACCAAATGATGCAAATGGTTCAACAAGTTGCACAAGCAATTGGTGGTGGTGCAAACCCAGAGCAAGTTATGCAACAAGTTATGCAACAATTAGTACAAGCTGGAGCACCAGAAGAACAGGCAATGCAACAAGCACAGCAAATTGTACAAGCTGCTATGCAAGAAGTACAAGGTCAGCAGCAACAACAACCTATGCAAGAAGGACAGCAAATGCCTCCTCAACAAGGTATGGCTAGAGGTGGTTACTTTAATGGTAAAAGACAATACTATACAGGTGGTACAGGTGGTACAGATGGACCAGTAAGACCTTTAACAATGCAAGAAGCTGTTGATGCAGGAGAATATAGTCTTTACCCAAAAGTTACTTCACGTACTGGTGAATTTGAAGACCAATTTTATAATACTAGTACTGGTCCAACTGGTTCAACTTTTGCATTTGCAAATAACCAACCAGCTATTCAAGAAGAACAAGCTCCTATGAGTTTAAAACCTAATGTAGTTAATAATCAAAGTAACAGAGAAGAACTTTTAAATGTATTACCTACAAAAAAACGAGCAGAAGATAAATTAAAAGAAGATAAAAAGAAAGAAGATAAAAAAGATAATAAAACTAATACAACTACAACACAACAACAAACTCCAAAAGGTTCTAAAATGTCTGCTACTGATTTAGCTTTTATGGCTGCTCAATTAGCTGGACCTGCTTATCAATTCTTTCAAAAGAAACCAGAAGCTTTTCAATATAAAAAAGGAGAAGCTAAAACACTAGATTCTTCAACAGCTATTATGCTTGCTGACCAAGCTTTAAAAGAATCTGAAGCTGGAGCTGGTTATGCTATTAGACAAGCTGCTCCAACAGCAGGAAGTTATTTAGCTAACATTAGAGCTAATGCTTTAGACTTTGGTAAAAAACGTGGTGCAAGTTCAGCTGGTATTAGAGGTCAATATGACTTACAAAATACAGGAATTCTAAATCAATTTGAGCAATATAATACTGAACTTGAAAACAAAGCTATTGATGCTATGCAGCAAGATCAAGCTAACTATCAAGAACAAAGAACTAATGCTCTTTACAATGCAGGTGCTAATTTAGCAGGTATGCGTAAAGATTATAATGCTGGTGAGATTGATAAATTAATTGCTAATAACATTGGTACTAGTAATTACAAATATGACCAAGCTAAGCAAACCATAACTTATAAAAAACCTGATGGTAAAGAAGTTACAATACCTGTATCAACAGTATTAGGTGGTAATACAACAACATAATAAAATAAGATATGAATAGATTTTACAAACCAACACCAAGAGAATATGTATCTACACATGTAGATATGCCTTGGGAGTTTTTACAAGGAGCTGCTGAAACAAAACAAAAAGGTTTTGATACTGCAGTAGCAACTGGAGATGCATCTGAAAAGTTATTAAACTTTAAAGTTGCTCCTGGAGATATTGAAAACTACAAAAAGAAAGTAGGTCAATATAATTCAGAAATTCAAGGAGCTACAGATTATTTATTTGAAACTGGTGACTATACTAATGCTAGTAGAAAATTAGTTGGCACTGTAAGAAATATAACTGCAGATACAGATATTAATGAGATGAAAGCTTTTCAAGCTAATTGGGAGAAAGCATTAGAAGAAAGACAAAAAGACCCTGATTATAAAACTAGGTCTTGGTGGCAACAAGGTGAAGATTTAAATACAGCTACTTCTTGGAATCCTGAATTAGGTAGACACGTTAATAGATCTATTGATACAGGATACAAATCACCAGATTTAAATAAAGACTTAAGAGAAACTTTTGGTACATTACATATGTCTAAATCAGAAACAGGTTATGATATAGTAAATGATGCAACAGGAGAAATAGAACATATAACTACAGGCGGTGGATCTATTACTCCAAAGTATATTGAATTTAGAGCAAAAACAATATTACCTAATTATTTACAAACCGCTTCTGGAAAAGACCATATTATACAAGCACAAAAAGAAGGTTACACAGGAGATGCTTTAATGAAAAGAGCTTCTGAAATTGCATATACTAATTTGTATAATCATGGATTACAACAAATACAAAGTGAATCAAAAAATATACGTAGAAAAGATTATCAACCTGAATGGAAAAGAAATGAAATATTAGGAAAAGTAGAAGCTGAGAAAAAATATATTCCTGATAGTTCTTTTGTAGTTACTAAAGAGCAAAAACCTATTACAACTAGTGATTTATTACCACTTGGTGCTAACGCTAAAACTAATATGTTTGGTAGTGGAGATATTATGAAAATAAAATTTGCACCAAAAACTTTTAGTGATTTAGCTCCTAAATACAGAGCAACAGCTGAAGCTGCTTATAAAACTTTATATGGTGAAGTTAAATATAATGAAGTTAAATCTGGTAAAAAAGAGTTAACAACTGCTGATCTAAATAATTTTGTGTCTTACTACAACAACCTTAATCTAGGTTTAAGAAGTAATACAAACACAGCATCAATTCCAGATGTAAAATTACTACATAATGATTTATTTGGGTTTAAAGAAGATGCAGTTCCAGGCGGTGTAATTGCATCAGGTGCAGGTAGAAATTATCCACCTAATACTAAAGTATATGATGTTATAAATAGTGAATGGACTACTTTAGGGCAAATTGAAACAGCAAATGGAGATAAAGCTATTAAATACACAGTAAATAAAGAATACGGATCTCACAATCCAATATATCAAATATCTGGTAAAGACCCTTATTTTGCACAAGGTTATTCAATAGTTGGTACTCAAGGCAACAAAACTTTCCAATACATTTTACCAACTAATACTAAAAATGATGAAGCTACTATGGAAGCAGAAGTAAATAATGCTATATACAGTAGTGGATTACCTACGCATGTAAATTTATATAATCAAGATTATACTATTTTACACCAAAAAGGACCTAATGGAAAAGATGCTTTTTCTTTAGTTGATGTTAATCCTACTAATGGATTAGTAAAACCACATTTGATTAATAATCAACCAGCTATATTTGAAACTCCAGAAGCTTTAATAGGTACTGTAGGAGCTGTTATACAAATGGCACAAGAAGCACAAGAGAAACAAGCAAAAAAAACTAAATAAGCTATGCCTGGAGAAAACCTTGGTACCACCACTATTGCAATTCCTTTACAGAAAATAAAACCGTATAAACCTACAAGTACTACACAAGCAGTACCTGAAACTTATGCTGGTCCTCAATCTAGATATGATGATAATTATTTCATAGATCAAAGTAAAATGAACTCTGAATTTTTTCAGAGTATGAGAGCTGAAAATCAAGGGTTTGGTATGGAACTAGCTACCGCTGGTGCTAACCTTATTCCTAATATTGCATTAAGTATTGGTGAAACTGCTGGTTATTTATTTGATGTTGAGGATTGGTCAAACATGATTCAAGGAAATAAAACTGATTATGGTAATGCTATAACTAAATGGGCTAGTGATAACAAGAATCCCTTTGGTCAAGTATACACAAAAAGCACTGATGGTGGTTTTGATATGTCAGACTCTGCTTGGTGGGTATCTAATGGTGGAGGGTTAGTAGAGTCTTTAGTTGCTTTTGGAATAACAGGATTTGGTGTTGGTAGTGTATTAGGCAAAAGTGCTTCTATGCTATCAAAAACATTAGGTGCTTATGGTAAAACTAAATTTGCTATTGAGGGTGCTGCTAAATTAGGTACTTCATTATCATTAGCATATAGTGAAGGTGCTATGACTGGTGCTCAAGTATTTAAAGATGTGTATGATGATACCTATAATTTTGAGTATTTAAAAAATGTAAATGCAGGTATGGGGGATAAGGAAGCTAAAGCAAGAGCTCATTATACTGCTACTGATGTTGCAGGTGAAGGTGCAACTAAAGCTGTTAGAACTAATACACTAATTAATACATTTTTAAATATACCTGAAACAAATGTTCTATTTAGAAGTATGGGTGCATCTAGATATATAGATGATGCTTTAAAACTTCAAAAAGGAGAATTTGCTAGAGATGCTGTTGAAAGAATAAAGAAATTTGATGTTAATAAACATTTAACTAGACAAGGTATAGAACATTGGGGCAAAGAAACTGGCAGTGAAATGTTAGAAGAGATGGTCAATGTTTATGCTGAAGAGTCAGGTAAAAATGTTGGTAGGCTAGCTACAGGACAAGACATTGTTTCTCTTGGAGATATGCTAGCTAATGATGATATATGGGCAGCAGGATTCTGGGGTGCTATTGGTGGTAGTATGAATGGTTTTGTTATGGGTAAAATGCCTAAGTGGGTTGTCCAAGAAGATGGAACTAAAAAAAGAACTACTGTTGGTGCATATAATAAAGAACAAGTAAAAGATAAATATAAAGAACAATTAACTGACCTTCAAGATAGATTAACAGAATTTGTTGATGCTAGAGATGCTTTAGATATAGCAGCTAAGTCAGGTGATGAAAGAGCTTATAAAGAAGCTGCTGACAAAGTATTTAGTTATAATAGTTTCAACTCTATTGTAAAAGGTACTGAAGAACAGTTACTAAATGATTTTCAAGAGATAGCTGCATTTACTCCTGAGCAAGCTGCACAACAAGGTTTTGCATCAGACTACAAAGAAAGAGCTACTGAAAAAATACAATCTGTTAGACAAAATACAGCAGAGTGGAATAAGATTCAAGATAGACATTCTTCACAGGATTTAGATCAAGCAGGATTTCCTGAAACTATTTTTCAGCAACACATGAATGTTCAGAATAATAAAAAGATTATTCAAGATAACACAATTGAACTTGCTAAATTAGAATCAGAGATAGCACAAGCACATGTATTAAGAGGTACAGATTTAACAACTACATCTTTTAATGATGTTAAATCTAGTATTGATGCTGTTGAGCATGCTTTTGAAATGGCTGCTAAAGATTTAAGTGATATTGACTCATTAAGCACACTTGATAGTAAAACTAGACAGAAAAAAATAGCAGAGCTTAGTAATAAATATGGTAATATTGAAAATGCTAAAATACAAATACAAAAGCATTTAGAAGAACTAGAAGAAAAAAGAGAAGACCTATTTAATAATTTAGAAATTCAAAAAGAAAATTTCTATTCTTTCATTGACCCTGAAAACACAATGTCAGATGATGAAAAACTAGATAGATATAAAAATATAATTGCACAGAATAGTTCAGATATATATTCATTAACAGAAGGTAAGAAAGTATTAGAAACAAATAGAAAGATACTAGCTTCACAGATAGAAGAACTTAGAGTATTAAAAAGTGATAAAGGTCTTGAAAGATTTAAAGCTCTTAAGAAAGAAAAGATGGCTGAGAGAGATGCTCTTGATGCTCAAGCTGCTGCTAAAGCTAGAGCAGAAGCAGAGGCTAAAGCTAAAGCTGCTAAAGTTGAAGAGATTAAAGTTAAAAAGAAAGAAGCTCCAGAAACAGTAACACCACAAGAAGAAGAGATTATACAAGCCAACACTCCTGTAGAAAGTTTTGAAGAAGGTGTTTACTCAGGTGAAGGTTCAAATAAAGAAGGGTTAGAAGAGCAGTATAAAGAAATTACAAAGATAGCTGATAACTCAGATGAAGAAGGTAAAGTTAAAGACAGCTCTGGGCAAACTATTTCTGTTGGAGATAAACTTATGTATGGTTCTAACAAACTAGCTTATGCTAGTACTGTTGAATATATTGTAGAAGATGATAAAATTAAACATACATCATTAAAACTTAATCCTGAGACTAATCCTGATTTATTAACTGATAAATATGTACCAGGAACTAAATTAAAGATAAAGAAGTTAACACCAGAAGAATTTAAATCACATGAGTTTTTTGCTCCTGATAATATTAAATTTATAGATGAAGTAGGTAGAGAAATATTAGTTGCTAATAAAGGACAGAAAGTAACATTTGAAATGTTAAGCCATCCTTATATGCAACCCATTGGTATATACAATGAAGCAGGAGAGTATCAAGCTATGCTGCATGCTGTTACTTATATTAATGATAATAGAGTTGTATCTGAGAATGTAGAAACTGATTTACAAACTTTAATTAATATTAGAGCTGCTGTTACAAATGAATTTCAAGATATTAAACTTAGTTCTAAAAGTAATGGTAAACTAAACCAGTTACCAATGTTCTATAGATTATCAGAACTTATTGATGAGAATGTAGAGTTTGCTATTGCAACATCATCTATTCAATTAAACACTAGTAAAGTAACACCTGTTGAAAATTTAGCTAATACTAAAGGCTACAAAGTAGGTCAGGTATATGCATTAACTGTTATGCCTGATGGTAGAAAGTTAGCTGTACCTGTAAAGACAACTAAGATTAAAGAAAACCCACAAGTACTTACAGAGTTAATGTCTGCTTTAGATATTTTCTTAAAAGGAGGTAATAGAGAAGACTTACAAGCTGTTTTTGGTAAATACTTACATTCAGTATTTAGTAAAGATAAACTAACACCAGATGGTAATTCTTTTCAAGAAGACCCTAATGGTAATGATAGATTCTATATTGACTTTACTTCAACAAATGTTAAAGGTATTATATTTGGAAAAGCAGGATTTTCTAAAAACTTTATTAGTGGTGATACACCTATAGATGCTTTAGAAGGATTAAAAAAAGAGTTAGCTTCTATTATTCAAGAGAGTTATATCAATCTTAATTTTCAAAGCTTAAAAGACCCTGATTTTGTAAAAACATATGTAACAAGTAATGTTAGATTTTATCCATTACCTAATGGTAAGGTAACTGTGTTTGATAATCCAGTACTTGGATTTGACCCATCTACATTAATAAATGCTACAGCACCTGCTGCTAAAGTAACACCACAACCTATTGTTACACCTACAACACAAAGTTCTGAATCTGTCTTTAATATAACTATTGAACAGATAAAAAACAATATAGCAGAATTAAGAGCTAAAGAACAAGCAGAGTATGCTGCTATTGATCCTAATGATACAGCAGCAAGAAAAAAGATTTATGAAGACTATAATAAATTAATTACTACTTTAATAAATGAAGCAGAAGCTGATATAGAAAAAAGAAAAGAAGCAGAGTTAGAATTAGAATCTGAAAGAATTGTAGAAAGTACTGAAATTTGGAAAGATGAAGAAGGTCGTTTATTTAGAATTGATAAACTAAAAAACGGTAAACAAAGATTAGCCGCTACAGATGAAGAAGGTAAACTGCTTAGTGTAATAGATATCTATGAAGGTTCTGTATCTCCTACTAAGTTTATAGCAGATGGAGAAAAAGTAAAAGACCAAGAAGTAAAAGAAAATAAGATAGTAGATAAAATTAATGCTAAATATAAAGAAGAACTAGATGCTGTAAAACAAGTTAAACCTACTACTACACCTATTTCTGATATAGAAACTAAAAAAGCAGATATAGAAACTGCTTTTGATTATATAACTACTCGTAAATATAAAGGTGAAAATAATAGATTAAATGAAATAAATAAAATTGGAGAAGATCTTGCTAAACGCTTTGTAGCTACTCTTAAAGAAAAAGGTTTAGTTAAAGAAGACTACAGAATGGCTCCTAGAACTGATGGGTCTGTAGAAAAAATGAAAGTAAATACAGATGATAAAGGTAATAATTTAGGAAATGATTGGAGTACTGCTGGTAAATTTAAAGATGAGTTTAGAAAATTTGTTAATGTAGAATTAGCTTCTTTAAAAAGTAAAGCTACTACTACACCTACAGCACAATCAACTACAGATACTAAAGCTGAAATAGAAAAAAGATTAAAAGAAGAAATTATATCTTTAGAAAAAGATTTAAAGGCTATTAAATTTAAAGATGGAAATACACTAGGAAAAATGTTTCCTGATTGGTCAGTAGAAGCTGCTACTTTTATAAGAGAACATTTTAAAAAAGCTGTTACTGAAGAAGATTATAATAAAGCAGTAAGATATGAAAACCTAGTAAACCATTTTGATGCTGTAGTTAAAAATGAATTAAATAAATTAACACTTCAACCTACAGCTCAACCTACTGCTGCAGATATTAAAGCTGATATAGAAAATAGAATTGTTATTACTGGAACTGACCAAGGATTTGAAGTATATAATACATCAAATATTAAAAATGAGAAAGCAGGAACTGTAGCTGATGTTAGAAGAAAGTATTCTGATGATAAATATGAAATAGAATTTGGTAAAGGAGATGATAAAAAAAGTATTTTTTCTGATATAAATTATGGTCAAAAAGAAGATTCCTATCATTATTTTATAACAGATAAAAAAACAAAGAAGAGATACTACGTAGTAGGAATTAGCAGTAGAGTTACTGGTACTGATCCCCAAAGAGATGGAAGTCTATTTGCAACTATAGAGGACGATGGTAATATTACAGATTTTACAAGAACAGTATTAGAACTTGCTCTTATAAAAGAATTTGAAAATCAAACGAAAAAAAGAAAGAATATATTTAGACCTTTACCACAAAAATTTATTGACAAAGTAAAAGCTGCAGAACAAGCTGCTTTAGGGCAAGCTCAACCTACACCTGCTACAGAAACACCAACAACTCCACAAGAAAAAGGAGAGTTTTCTATTCAAGGTACATTTCGTGGATTAACTCATGTATTAGGTGATCCTGCTAATATGATTCCTGATCTTAGAGATACAGGATTTATTGATAAGCCAACTTTTTCTGAATCTGTTCAAAAAGGTAAAAAGTTTTTTACACTTTCTATTCCACAAGCAGATGATGTTTATAGACAAGGCTATTTATCAGTGTCTTTAGTATTTCCTGAAACAACAACTAAAACAATGGCTGATGTCAAAGCTGCTTTAGAAGCAAAAGTAGCTGAAGCTAAATCTGTTATTGCAACTGCAAGAGATAAAGGATCTAATGCAGAAGCTTTTTTAAAAAACAAGGTTAGTGCAGAATACACAGAACAACCTTCTGTAACAGAACCAGTACCTGTAGTTGAACAACAACCTGTACCACAACCTACAGTTGAATTAAAATCTGCTGGTGGAGCAAAGTTTAACTTGAAACTACCTAAAGAAGATTCAGATTTAAGTATAACTACTACAGAAGAACTAGGTGTTGAACAAGTAGCACAAGAAGTATTACCTGCTTTAGAAGATAGATTAAGAGGATTTTTATCATCTATTAATGTAGATACATTAGTTGTAGATAATTTACAAGAAAGATTAAAAGAAAAAGGATTGAATACTGATGCTGTTGCAATATCAGATATATTACACAAAGCAATATTCCTAGATTCAGAAAGGTATAATACTATGGATTATGCTGAAGAGGTTGCTACTTTTGCAATTGAGTTTATGGGAGCTAGTAAACATGCTGAGGCATCTCCTTTAATTAGAAAAGCACTAGACAATATATCAAGTTGGGAAAAATACCAACAATACTATGATTTATATAAGGATAATCCTATTTATAAAAACAACGAAAGAAAATTAAAAGTTGAAATACTTAGTAAGCTATTAGCTGAAAAAATAATAGAGAATAAAGATAAAACTAAAAAAACAAAACAAGATAAAAAGCTAACAACTTTAGAAACTATTATTAATGACATACTAGCTTTGTTTGATAAAATATGGAAATCAGATTACTATAGAGCTGTTGATAGATTTTTAAAACAAAAAGGTATTCAAACTAAAGGAGTTAATAAAATTAACATTAGACCTTTTGATGCTGTAATAAATGAGATTGTAGATGATATACTATTTAATAATACATCTAAAATAATTAATAATGCTAATAGAGCTAGAAAAGGAGAAACTGCTGTTTCTTTAAAAGAAGTTTTAGAAAACAATCCTACTATAAATGAGATATATAATAAACTAAACTCTTTAGGTTTTATGTTTACAGGTTCTCCTGCTCTTTCAAATGAAGGAACTATATACAGAGAATCTAATGATACTTTACATGATTTAGATTGGCAAGTACCAAAAGAGTTAGAAGATAATTGGTTAGACATAATAAAAGAAACTTTTCCAGAAATAGGGTATAAGATTAATGAAAAAACAAATCAAGCTCAGATTTTTAGTAAGGGTGAAAAAACTACTCACACTTTAATGATTAAAGGAATGCCTGTTGACTTTTTTATAAGTGTTAATCCTCCATCCAATAAAAATACATTTGGAGATATGAGATGGCAGGATACCTTTGAAGCTAAGATGGATATAGGTAGAGACAAAGACATCAGAGACTTAATTGACTTTAAAACTTTATTTAATGATTACTTTTCAAATCCTGGTTACTTATATTATTCTTTAGGTCAAGTTAAACCAGGAAAACAAATTGAAAAATATGTATCTTTGCAAGATAAGGTTAACACCCTTATAGAAGAAGGTAAAGCAACTAAATTTTGTAAGTAATGAGTAATTGTCAAACGACTTTCCAGGATAGAACTATCCCTTCTGGGGATTTTGAATTTCAAATAGCATCTAACCAAATTGATTTATCACCAACAGACAAGTCTGATTTAGATACAATGTCTTTACTGACATTAGACTTATCAACAATACCTTTACTATCTCCTGATAAGATTAACTCTGCTCAACAAGAGGAGATGATTAATTGGTTAACAGGTGAAGTAATTAACTTCTCATTAAATAATGCTGTTAAAGGTGTTGATGAAAAAGAGTTAATAAATAATGCTTTTAACGATGCATCAGAGCTTCTTAAAAGCGGTGCTTTACAAGCTGTAGAATTAGGTATACCAATATTAGAAGAAAGAATAAACAGTATTCTTGAGGTATATGATAAGCTAAAAGAGATTGTACAAATTAGAGTTAATAATTTTGGTATTGATTTTGAAGCTGATGCTGTTACACCAGAAGATGCTACTGAAAATTATGAAGAAGATAAAGCTTTAAAAGTAAATCCTTATACAAAAATTGGTCAGGAAATTAAAAGACAGCTTTTTACTATTTATGATTTAGATAGTTTACAAGAGGATGGTTCTTACACAGAAGATGATGTAAAAAGAACTTGGTTTGGATTCCCTGCTTACAAATCTATTAACCAAGTATTACCCACAATACTATCACACTCTAAAGATTTACCTGCAGAGTTTGATGTGATTAAAGCAAAGATGCTAGATAGCAAAGATGCTAATAAATGGTTTGTACCCTTACTTGATAAATTAAGTGAGGCTGATGGACAAGTTAGAAATCAGTTTTCTAGATGGGCTAGTAAAGCACAAATCAATTTAAAGTATTTATTGTTTGATACCAAGACTAATGAGTTTCAATTTAACAATAGTAACTCAGGTAGGCAAGTAGATATCATAACTAACAAATGGAAGAATAACCTTATACAAACAGAGCTATTTAAAATTAATCCAGACACTAATGAGTATGAGTTAGATAGAGAAAAAGCAGATGCTATAACTAAAAACTTTGAAGCATTCAGTGAAAAGTATAAAATGCTTAAAGAGAATTATCCAGAAGAGTTATTTACAGAACTGGCTGATATCTTAAAAAGTATTGGTGTTGATATTAAACCAAGAGAAATTAAAAGAATGCAAAGGTTTCTTGATACACAAGGAACCAAATGGGGGAATAGTCCAAGAGCTAAATTTAGTCAGTTCTTTGTAGCTGATAAAGGTGCAGTGGATTTTATGATTCAAAGATTATCTAAAGCAGATAAAGAAGCTGAAGGTTCTTTTAATAAATACAATCCACTATCTAATAATACTGGTGTTAGAGCATTAACATTGTTATACTCTTATTACCAAGAAATTTCTACTAATGATTCTTACAAGAATAGTAACAATGATACTATTTATGCATATAGTCCTAAGAAATATGCAACAGACCAATTTCAAAGAATAGCTGATACAGCTTATTTAGGTAGATTAATGGAAACTCAATTTGCTAGTAACTCTACTTGGGGTAAAGCATTGATGTCTGAGGATCCTGATACAAGAGCTAGATTTCTAGAAGTATTCACATTAGATTATTTTGATGGTGCTACAGGTAAAGGCTCTAAATTAAATACTCCATTTGACCAACTATCTGCATCTGAAAGAGAAAAGTTTTTACTGACTTGTTTTCAAAACCAAAATAGAAAAGTACAAAGTAAATACAGATATGGTTCTACTTCTTATCTAACTATGTCTGATAAGAAAACCTTAATTAGTGTTCAACATATATTAGAAGATGTTGATATTAATCCAGAAACAAATAAGCTAGGTAGTAAAAGTATTGACTTATTATATCAAGTATTTAAAGCAGAGCAGCAAAGG
>Ga0208362_1000452_pt1 | contig 13910 bp, 19 predicted proteins | sample LakMenEpi13Oct10_FD_150693 | JGI IMG/M metagenome (GOLD analysis project Ga0208362, IMG submission 150693) | Freshwater microbial communities from Lake Mendota, WI - 13OCT2010 deep hole epilimnion (SPAdes) | ecosystem: Environmental > Aquatic > Freshwater > Lake > Epilimnion/Euphotic zone ... | reverse complement strand
GCGGGTAGCCGTTGAGTTTTAAGACTTTCTCGGTTCACGACTGCGGCGGCTACCTATCACAAATTTTTATTTTAAATGTGGCATACTTACCCAATGGCTTTATTTGCGCGCAAACCTGAACCTGTTAAACAAGTAAAAGCGGCTGCAGGTAGTAACGCCGGCGCTTCACAAATTGGCAATTTTTACGCTTATTCTGACGGCGTTTCTAGACAACGTTTTATGCAAGTGCCGACTATTTCGCGTAGCCGCGATTTAATGGCGTCGGTTATTGGCTGTTTACCGTTAAAAATGTATAAAGAAATTTGGAACGGTGAAGAAATAGAATTAGTGCCAGAAGCGCCGCGCAGCTGGTTACAGCGGATTGACAAAGGCGTTACAAATAATTTTCTACTTTCATTTACACTTGATGACCTACTGTTTTACGGAAGAAGTTTTTGGTTCATAACCGACCGCGACAGTTCGGGCTATCCAAGTAATTTTACGCGTTTGCCTGCCGCAATGGTTACAACGCAAGACCAAGCACAAAGTAGCGGCGTATGGTTTGGTCCGTCTAAACAAATATTGTTTCAAGGTTTACCTATTCGCTGGGAAGATTGCGTACAGTTTTTAAGCCCAATTCAAGGCCTTATTTATACCGGCGCAACTTCTGTAGATACTGCGCTAAAACTTGAACAGGCCCGTAATCGCAACGCAAGCAGTTTGCAACCAGCCGTAACGCTTAGGCAAATGGGCGGCGAACCTATGAGCCCACAAGAATTACGCGATTTAGCAGCGGCCTATGACGAAGCACGTTTTGCTTCTGCTACAAGTGCTGTTAACGAATTTGTGGAAGTAATACCAAATATGGCGACGCCTGACAAAATGCTACTTATTGACGCCGCCGAATATCAGGCTAAAGAAATTGCAAGAATTGCAAACGTACCGGCGTATTTAGTTTCTGTAAGTATTGGCAATTACAGTTATGTGAGCAGCGCTGAAGCTTCGCGCGACTTATATAAATTTGGCGTTAAACCGTACATAGATTGCATACAAGAAACGCTTAGCGCTAATAACGTTTTGCCGCGTGGCACGGTAGTAAGGTTTGACATTGAAAGTTATTTAGAAAGTTACGAAGTAGAAAAAGAAGAAGAATTAGTACAAGAAGAAACGACGGTTAATAATGCTTAGATTGACGCCGCAAGAATTGACGCTAGACGCAGCGCCCGCTAGTGCAACGCTGCCAAGAAGAACATTAGCGGGCGTTGCGTTGCAATACGGCGTAGAAGCTGTAGTAAGCGACGGCCAAAAAGTACGGTTTGAACCTGGCAGTTTGCCACTTGAAGGCAAGAAACCTAAAATGTATATGTACCACGACGCAACGCAGCCAATAGGTTTGGTAACGGCTCGTGAAGTAGTTGGCGATACGGTGCTGTTTGAAGCTCGCATAAGCGAAACCCGTCAGGGCGACGAAGCTTTACAACTAGCAAAAGACGGCGTACTAGATAGCGTTTCAGTAGGTATTTTGCCAGTTGAATTCAGTTTTGACGAAGCCGGCACAATGATAGTAACTAAAGCAGATTGGCAAGAATTAAGCCTGTTACCTTTTGGGGCTTTTGAAGCCGCTAAAGTAGAACGCGTAGCGGCCAGTATCCACCAAAACGAAGATGAAGTAGTGTTAAATAGTAAACAAGACCCAGAACAAGAGGTAGAAAAAATGGAAACAGAAACCCCACAAATTGTTGAAGCAGCAGCCGTACACACGGTATACGCGCAACCGCGTAAACTTCGTTTGCCAAGTACTTCGGAATATATTGCTAGCTATGTGCGCGGCGGTGCAGATTTTGCACAGATGAACGCAAACATTAAACAAGCAGTAGTAGAAGCAGCGCCGGGCGTTGCACCATTTATTAACACTGAATCTACCCCAGGTATTTTGCCAGAAATTATTACTGGTTCTGTATATGACGGACTTAACCCAGTGCGCCCGTTTGTTACTGCCATTGGTACTCGCGCAATGCCTACACAAGGCGCAACGTTTCGCAGGCCAAAAATTACAACACGCCCAGTAGTGCAACAGCAATCGGCACAGTTTGACCAGCTAAACGCTTCAACTGTTGTCGTTTCAAACAATGACATTTCTAAACTAAGTTTTGGAACATTTGTTACAGTGTCCGAACAAGATTTAGATTTTTCAGACCCTGCAAGTATTGACATTATTTTGAACCAGTTAGCTATTGCTTACGGTCAGGCAACTGACAACTACGCAATAGATACTTGCCACGCTGCAATTACACAAACTTCATCAGTTGCAGACACTGCAGTAGGTGCAGATTGGGTAGCAGCAATTTACGAAGGCGCACGACAAATTTCTACAGACTCTAACTATTTGCCTACGCATATGTTCGTTACGCCTGCCAGTTGGAAAGCTTTGGCAAGTTCAGTAGATGACCAGAACCGCCCAGTGTTTCCATTTGTAGGCGCACCTAACCTTATGGGTCAAAATGCTGCAGGTAATTCTTCTGCTACAAGTTGGAACGGCAACCCGCTTGGCCTTGTGCTTGTAGTTGACCGACACGCCCCAGGTTCGTTTATGGGCCACGCAGCCGGACCAGCTGCAGGCTTTGAATTCTACGAACAGCAAAAAGGTGCAATTAGCGTAGAAGTACCTGCAACTATGGGCCGCACGATTGCGTTCAGAGGTTACGCAGCCGGGTTTATGGCTGACGCTACTAAGTTCGTTAAGTTCGTCTAATAGCCGAAAGGTAGGCCAGTTATGGCCGTCTATTCGGTCCAGCAAAAATACTTAACCGATAACTACGCGGTAATCGTTTTACTTACTAACGCTGACCCGTTAGAAGTAGGGCAAAGCGTAACTATTGCAAGTGTTGACGCAACTTTTAACGGTACTTATACGGTAGTTGGTTTACCCCAATACTATTTTACGGGCGTAGATGACCAAGGTTTTTTTGTTTACGACATTGAAGCACCAATAGCTAACCAAGTTTTATACGCTAAAACAGCTGACAACGTAAACATAGTGGCCGCAACCGGCACACTAACTACTACGCCTGTATGCACTTGGATAACAGCGCAACAAATAGAAGACTGGCTAGGTATTGGTACAGCTACTGCAGCAGATACAGCATTTTTAACTACTTGCGCTTTGGCTGCCAATAGTTTTGCGTATCGCCGAAGGCAGGAAGCAGGCTACAGAAACGAAAGCCTTACAACCGTGCCAAACGGTTCGGTAAGTTTAGGTACGATTATGTATGGCGGCGCGCTTTACCGTCAACGCGGCGGCGTAACAGACTTTGCCACTTTTGACGGTTTAGGTACAGGCGGCACTATGGGCTTATCACCAATGATTAAACAGCTGTTAGGCGTAGATAGGCCAGCGGTTGCGTAATGCCCCAAAACTTTACCGACCTGTTTAATACTGCGCTAACAAACTTAACTACAACACTTGAAGGCGTTACAGGCTTACAGGTAGTAAACGACCCGCGCAACTTAACGCCGCCGTGCGCATTTATAGACGCGCCAAGTTTTGAAGCGTTTAACGCAAACATAGTAAAAATGGCGTTTCCAGTACGCGTAATAACGTTAGGACCAGGCAACCTAGACGCGCAACGCAGCCTATTAAACCTTGCCAGCAAAGTTTTAGGCGCAAACGTAGGCGTAACAGACGGCAGGCCTACAGAAGCATTAGTAGGCGGCGTAGCGTATCCCGCCTATGATTTGACTATAACAATGCAAGCACAAACCCAGTAAAGGCACAATATGGCACAATACATAGTTACTAGTGATAGGTTCGCTAATTGTAAACGCGGCGACATTTTAGAAGGCAACGATTTAGAAGCGGCTGGTATAAATATTGAAGTGCTTATAGATAGCGGGCATATATCCACATATACGCCTAAGAAATCTGCTAAAACTAAAGATACAGAAACAGACAAGGACTAACCCACTATGGCAACTACCGTTTATCTTTCAAACCCAGCGCTAACAATTAACAGCGTAAACCTTACGGACCAGGCGACTAGCGCCGTATTATCGTTTGTATACGAAAGCCTTGAGACTACAGCGTTTGGGGATACAGCCCGCAAGTTTGGCGGTTCGTCTGTAACTTCGTTGCAAAATAATACTTTTGAAGTAACGCTTTATCAAAGTTATGCAGCGTCAGAAACAGAAGCAACTATTTATGGGCTTGTAGGTATTCAAACAACTATTACAGTTTCGCCTACAGCTGCAGGACTTGTAACGCCTAGCGCTACCGAACCTAAATACACGCTTACAGGTGCTTACCTTGAAAGCCATACGCCGATTAACGCTACGCTAGGTGAACTAAGCACTATTACGCTTACGTTTACAGGTGGCACACTTACTAAAGCTGTTTCGTGATGACGCGGCTTTGGCCGCTGAGAACTAAAACAAAACAAACCGCGTTTAATAAACGCCGTACCGAGAAAGGCAAGTAATGCAATTAACACTTAAAGCCGTATTTAACGACGGCACAGAATACGAAGTACAAACAAACCTAATGACGCTGGTTTCTTGGGAAAGAAAATATAAGCGCAAAGCGTCAGATATGGCGGCAGGCATAGGCGTAGAAGATTTGGCGTATATGTGTTACGAAGCCAGCCGGTTGAACAAAATTACAGTGCCAGCAAACCTAGATTTATTTATCGGCAGTTTAAAAAACATTGAAGTAATTGAACAGTACGACCCAAAAGCAGACCCGGAAGCTTAAGGTATGTAATGGCCGAAATACTGGTAGCTACTGGCTATTGGCCTAATAACGTACCGTATGAACTAGGCGACGTTTACGCAGTAATAGAAATTTTAAACAAAAGAAATAAAACGTATGTCTAGCCCGTTGACACTTCAAATTTCTGACGTACAAAAAACGCTTGCCGAGTTAAACAAATTTGACAAGGTTTACAGGCGTGAAATAACTAAACGCATTAAAGGCGCTGGTACAGAAATTATTACTACTGCACGGCAACTTGTAGGCGACGCGCCGCCGTTGTCTGGTATGGCGCGCGGCAAACTTATTAAAGGCCGCGAAGTGTACTGGGATAACAAAAGCGTTAAAGCTGGTTTTAAAATTAAGGTAGGTAGGCGCGGTAGTAGGGGCGGCACGGTCCAGTTTAAAGATAAATTTGACGCCGAAACTAACCCACGCGAAAGCCATAGCGTTACGTTTGGCGCTAGGCCTTATCAACTTATGGTGGCTCAGCAAACAGACGCAGCAGGCGCTATTTATGACCACGCTGGCATTAAAACTAAAAGCCAGTTTGTAACTAACTTAAATGTAGAAGTAGGTAGCCAGCCGCGCGCAATAGACCCGGCAGTAGAAAAAAATCGTAAAACTGTAGAATTTGCCGTAGTTGAAATTATTGACGAAGTTACAAAAGTATTAAACAAAAATTTAAAGGCCCGTTATGGCAATTAACATACCGATAGTTAGCACGTTTGACCCTAAGGGTTTAAACGCTGCAGAAAAAGCGTTAGGCGGTTTAAGCGGTTCAGCTGGCAAAGTTGGCAGCATTTTAAAAGCTTCTGTAGTGCCTGGCCTTATTGCTGTTACTGGTTCAGTTTTGGCGTTTACTAAAGGCCTTTACCCAGCTATTCAAGCGGCCAGCGACTTACAAGAAAACACTAGCAAAATCGGCGTTATTTTTGGTCAAGCTGGCAAAGCTATTACAGATTTTAGTAAAACCGCTGCTAGGGATATTGGGCAAAGTCAAAACCAAGTTCTAGCGGCTGCCGGTACGTTCGGCACATTTGGTAAAGCTGCCGGTATAGCAGGCGAAGAGTTAGCGACGTTTACAACTGATTTTATTACGTTGTCAGCAGATTTAGCGTCGTTTAATAACACAACCCCAGACGAAGCTATTAACGCTATTGGTTCAGCGCTTCGCGGCGAAGCCGAACCGTTACGCAAATTTGGCGTATTGCTTAATGACGCAACACTTAAAAGCGCTGCTATGGAATTGGGCATATATAGCGGTAGTGGTGCGTTAACGGCGCAACAAAAAATCTTAGCTGCACAGAAAGTTATTTACGAGCAAACAGGCGACGCGCAAGGCGACTTTGCTAGAACGTCAGACGGTTTAGCTAACCAGCAAAGAATTTTAAGCGCACAAATTGAAAACGTTAAAATAAAAATAGGCGAAGCATTATTGCCAGCGTTTCAAAAAATAGTTGCGTTCACTAACGATTACATAGTGCCAGCATTAGACCGTTTTGTAAGCGGTTTAACAGGCGGTAAAGGCGTTAGTAAGAGTTTGACCGACGCTATTTCTGTTATGGGCGGGTTTGGTCCGGCAGTTATTGCAGGGTCTAAACAGGCTGTAAACGCGTTACTTGAAGTAGTGAGAACTGCAGCAATTACTTATGAAGCGTTTAAAGCTGTTTCTACAGCAGTTAAGTTTTTTAAAGGTGATTTAAAAGGCGCGTTAGGCGATTTTACTAAAGTAGTAGGGGCGGCAGGCGTCGCACAAGTTACGCGCAAATTACAGCAAGACAGTAATAATTTCTTTGACCAGCTTTTAACAAATGTTAATAACGCCCAAAGCGCTTTTGCTAATCAAAACAAAACCATTGTAGAAAGTAATGAAGCCTACGAAGGTTTTGGTAAAGCTATTGAAGGCGTTGTGCCTAAGTTAGAAGGGCTAGCTGGGGGCAGCGAAGGCGGCGGCAAAGGCGGCGGCGGTAAAGGTGCAATAAATAAAGTAACTGAAGCCGTAAAAGAGGCTTCAGAAGCTTTAAATAAAGAAATGGGCAACGCTTTAGACGCTGCTAAAGACCGGCTAAAAAAAGCCCAAGACGCGTTTAACGATTTTTATAAATCGGTTAGCGACGTAATTACAGGCGCTTTAAATTTTGGTGCAGCGTTTGAAGAAGGCGGCGAAGACGCAGGTTTAACGTTTTTTAGTGCGCTACAAAAACAGGCCGATAAAGCTAAAGAATTTGCAAACTTAGTAGAACAGCTGTTAGCTAGTGGTTTATCCCAAGAAGCATTACAGCAAGTTATAGACGCTGGCATAGATAGCGGCGCGGCCATTGCTAAAGAGCTTTTACAGTCCAGCGAAAACGTTTTGCGGGCTAACAAACTTGTAGCCGAAACTAACGCAATAGCTGAAAGTATCGCTAATTTGTCGGCAAGCAAATTTTATGCGGCAGGCGTTTCTAATGCGCAACAATACTTAGCAGGCGTTGAGGCGGCTATGGCTATAGCGCAAACCAAATTAGGTAAAAAGGGTATAAATTTGGCTGACGTTAAAGGCATTAGCGCTGGTTTTGGCGACGCTATTAGCAGCACGCCGGGCCTTACTGGTCCTAGTATGCCGACGTTTGCGCCAATAGGTGCGCCTACAGATAAAGGCAGGCCGCTAGGGAACGTAACTATTAACGTTACGGGCGGTTTGGCTACTACTGCAGAAACAGCGGTAGCGGTTAATAATGCAATGCTTGCCTATAACCGTTTGGCTGGGCCTTCGCAGTTAGCAATTTCGTAATGGCTGGGGTAGCTGTTGTAGGTTCAGGTAATTACGAACTGTTTATAGATACAGGTTTTATCCAAGACGGGTTTATTTTAGACGCAAACCCGCAAGGCGTTTTAAATAATACGCAATATGTTTTAGACGGCACTACTAATTTTGCAGGCGTTTTAGAAGGTTGCGTAGGCGTGAACGTTAGGCGCGGTAGACGCGACCAGGGCGACCAGTTTGGTACTGGCACTATGACTTTTACGCTTAGCGATACCAGCGGAATTTTTAACCCGTTTGACGAACTTAGTCCGTATTTTGACGCAGCTACAGCGCAACCAGGTTTAGCGCCTATGCGTAAAGTTGAGCTAGTCCGATACGACGATTTAAATAACGCCGAATATTTATTTAAAGGCTACATAGTTAACTATGACTACAACTTTGCTTTAGGTGGCATAGATACGGTAACGGTTTTTTGTGCAGATGATTTTTATTTATTAAGCCAAACCGTTTTAGATGAATTTAACGTAAGCGAAGAATTAACTAGCGCCCGGCTTACAGCCGTTTTAGATTTACCAGAAGTTAACTTTCCAATAGCCCAGCGCGCTATTACCACAGGTACGCAAACGTTAGGCGGCGCTGCAGCCTTCACTATTAGCCAGGGTACAAACGTTTTAAGTTATTGCACAAATATAAACGAAGCTGAGCAGGGCCGTTTATTTATGTCGCGCGACGGCAAATTGACGTTTACGCCGCGTGTAGGAAATACGCTTAGCGGGTCTGTAGCAGACTTTCACGACGACGGCACAGAAATAAAATTTAATTCTTTAGGCATTAGTTTTGAAGCTGACCAAGTAGTAAACCGTGCAGTAGTACAAATTTTAGGTAGCAATAACCCGCAAACAGCAGACGACGCAGCCAGCCAAGCCAAATATTTTATACAAACCCAAAGCATTACAAACAGCCTTTTACATAACGACACAGCAGCCGCAACACTGGCTAGTTACCTGCTTGAAGGCGAACCAGAACCGCGTTACACGTCTGTAGGTACTGCGTTTAATATGTTGACTACAGCCCAGCGGGATACGGTAGCCATAATAGATATAGGCGACACAATAACGATAGAAAAGACTTTTACTAGCGGCGCTGGCACTACAGAACTAGCGCAAGAGCTAAGCATAGAAGGCGTAGAACATACGCTAAATATTGGCGACGGCCATAAAATATTGCTGTTTACTAGCCCTACAATTATCGTTTATGAACTGATTTTAAACGATGCCGTTTTCGGCATACTAGACGCCGAGAACGTTTTAGGGTAAAGTAAGGACACTATGACTACGCCGTTTCCGTTTGTAGCTTCGCAAGTTTTAACAGCGCAGCAATTAAATGACATACAAAATTTACCTATATCAGATAAAACCGCTAGCTATGTTTTAGTTGCAGGCGACGAAACTAAACGCACAATTATGAACGCTGCAGGCGCTACAACAATTACGGTTAATAACAGTATTTTTACTGTTGGTGATGTTATTCAAGTCGCTAACAAAGGTGCAGGCACTTGCACAATTACTGCGGGTGCGGGCGTAACAATTAACACATCGGGCAGTCTTGCTTTGGCGCAATATGGGGGCGGCTATTTACTTGCTTTGTCGGCGTCAACTTTTACTTTTTTTAATTTAGGGGGCGGCGGTGCGTCTTATGGTGTCGCAACCGGCGGCACGTCGTCAAGCATTACGGTTGGCGGATTGAATTACACGCTTTTAACATTTACAAGCGACAACAATCTTGTAGTTTCTAAAGCAGGTTTATTTGATGTTTTAATGTTTGGCGGGGGCGGAGCGTCGGGTGCTTGTTTTGCTGGTACTGGTTTGCAATGTACCGGTGGTGGTGGTGGTGGTGGATTGTTTACGTCAACAATTTATTTATCTGCGGCTACTTATGCTGTTAAAGTTGGTGCGGGTGGTGCTTCTGGTCGTAACGGTTTAGGTAGCGGTTTTGCTAACGCTAATGCTTCGGGTGGTGGAACATCTGGTTCACCTACTGTAGGTCAGGCTGGGTTTCCGTCATCCGGCGGTTCAGGTGGTGGGGGTGCTGACGACACTTCAACGGGTGCGTGGTACATAGGTCAGCCCGCGTTCATTAACACGGTAACTGGTTACGCTGGTGGCACAACTTCAAGTAACCGTCAAGCAGCGTCAGGCGGGGGCGGAGCTGCAAGTGCTGGTTCTGCAAATAGCGGAACTACCGGAGGAGCAGGTGGTGCGGGTTACGACGTCAGCACATTTATAGGCGGCAGCGCACTTTATAAAGCTTCAGGCGGGGGCGGAGCGTCGCGTGGTGGCACGGCAGGGCTTGGCGGTTCATCCTTAGGCAATAACGGCGTTAGTTCGCAGGGAGTTGGTTTATCGGGTGCTGCAAACACGGCGGCAGGTGGTGGGGGTTCTTATTCACCAAGTGCCGACCAAGCGGGTGCTGCAGGTGCGTCAGGCATTGTTTATGTCAGGTTTAAGGTCTAATTGTGTTATCCCAATACTTTGCACAAATAGACGACAACAATGTTGTAACCGATATCGCTGTTGTGCATAAAGCGTTTTTGGAAGCAAACCCTGACCGTTACACAGGCATTTGGGTTGAAACATTTTTTAATCGCAACGACAAAACTTACGCGGGCATTGGTTGGACATACAGTTACGAAACACAAGATTTCACAGCGCCGCCTAAACCTGACGAGCCGTAATGCAATGCGTTACGGTTTGTTTGCGTTAATACTTATGTTGACCGCTTGCGAAACTACACGCGACAACACAATTACGGTTAAATCAAAGGTTAAAAATTCTGCATTAAATACTTGTTATGTGCCGGACCGTTGCGGGATAACGCCGTGAAACGCTACCGATACAGCCCAGACGAACTACACGCGCGGCTAATTGTTACGGTAGGCGTATTGTTAGGTTTAGTTTTTAGCGTCATTGTCGTAGGTATGGTTTACGGTTTATTGTTTGTAAGCCAGCCAATAGAACAAAGCCCAAACGACGCGGCTTTTATAGATTTAATGTCAACTATTGTAGTTTTTTTGACCGGCACATTATCTGGCTTGGTTGCGTCTAACGGTATTAAAAGCAAACGTAACGAATATTTAAACGAAGATGACTAGACCGTATACAGCTGTTAAAGCGCCGGTAGCTAGTGGCCCGCTGGCAGGTAATGACGAATTTATACGGCAGGTAGTTAAACGGTCTATGGGTTCGCTTTGGAATAACGGCAGTTGGGTAGTGCGCGATATCCGCACAAAGCCTGGCCAGTTATCTAATCACGCGCGCGGCTTAGCTACAGATTTTAGTTACCGTAAAATGACGGATAAAGGTTTAGTAGACGGGCGTAAAATTGCTATGCCGTTTATTTATAAGCTGTTAGAAAATGCAGACGTTTTACAAATAGAGTTAGTTATTGACTACCACGAAAACAGAAGCTGGAAATGCGATAGAGGTACTTGGATTAAAGGTAAATGGTCGGGCGGCGATTGGTTTCATTTAGAAATTTCCCCAGCTATGGCTAACGACGCAAACCTAGTAAAACAGGCATTTCAGCAGGTTTTTAAGGATATGCCACAAACTGTTTAGCGCATAGGTTAGGGTTTGTTTAACCCCTTACCGAGAAAGTTAGGCCGTATATGACCCTTTTAACCAAAGCTGTTATTTCAGCACTAGTAGCCATTACTTCATTGTTTATATTAAAGCCGCCGCCCGCACCTACAGCCAGCGACTTACAAACGCCGTTTACAAGCGTTTACGAAGCATACGAAGCGCCTATAGGTATACCTGCGCCTACGACGTCTACGACGCTTGTAACGCCCGCTATTGACCTATGCGGGCAAGTATTTGAAATGGCTAAATACATAGGTTGGCCAGACCACGAATTAGGCAAATTGGTAGCAGTAGCCCAGCGTGAAAGCCGCTGTACGGCAAACGCATTTAACCCAAACGACCCTAACGGCGGTTCAGCTGGGGTAATGCAAATAAACTATTTTTGGTGCAAACCTTCGCGCTACTGGCCTGCAGGATATTTACAAGCGCACGGCCTATTAACAGACTGCAGCGAACTATTCAATTTAGAAACAAATTTGCGTAGCGCGCTAGCAATTTACCGTTATAGCGAAGGTTGGCGCGCGTGGTCAATATAAAACACTTTGTAATCGCTTTGCTACTTACTGCGTACACGGCTTTGATATGGTACGTTAAACCCACTAACAGAAAGAACCGAGACAATGAACGAAAACGTAAACGACGACCTGCAAAAACTGTTTGACGCAGACAAAGCGCAACTAAAAGCGATAACGCAAGTCATAAACCAGATAACAAAAGGCAACGTACCTTTACGCGACCCAAGCGAACTAGTAACTAATAAAAATATTAGAAACTTACAAAACTGGGCTAGTGAATATATGTTTGATGACGGCGATTTAGTGCAAGATTTAAAGTCGGCAATTATTGAGCTTCAATATTTGTTAACTGTAATAAAAGATTTGCGCGAACAGGTAACGCATTTACAAAGCGAAAACGCACGTTTAGAAAGGTTGGCCGCTAATGCAATTTAACGAACTTGGTCAGCCGGTTATCCAATTAACGCAAAATCATTTAAATAGGGCTGTTGAAATTGTTGAAGCTATGGCCGAAACTTCTAAAGAATTAAAACATAAATCAGGCAAATACGATTTACCGAATGAAATGGTTTATGCAGAAAGCTTTAAAGGCGTTTTAGGTGAATTGGCTGTAGCCGAATATTTTAATTATGACCTGTTTTATTTAGGTTATGACCCAAAACGAAGCGACGTTTTAGGGTATCAAGTACGCACTACTTATTGGCTAGACGGCAATTTACTTACGCACCCGGTTAAAACACTTACAAACCCAGGCGGCGACAACCCAGGGCGTTACATACTTGTAACGATTGACCAGCTGACGCAACAGGCAACGCTACGCGGTTATTCAACGCTGGCACGCTGTAACGAACGTAAAACTAATTGGAATACAAAAAACCGCTGGCCTTGTTTCTTTATGCCACAAAACCAGTTATGGCCTATAGATATGTTGCCAGCTACTGACGAACTTTTAGCATTTAGACAAGTTAAGGCGGTTGCGTAATGGGTTTTAGCTTAGATAATTACGTTGACGTAGCTACACGTTTACAATTAGCCCACGCAAAATACCCAGAAATACGGATACAAGAAACGCACCGTGAAATTATAGAAATGCCAGACAAAACTTGCTTTATTCGCTGCACTGTTACGGTATGGCGCGACGCAAACGACCCAATACCGGCAGTAGCTACAGCCTGCGAAATCTATCCGGGCCGTACCCCGTACACAAAGACCAGCGAAAACGAAGTAGGTTTTACGTCTGCTTTAGGGCGCGCTTTGGGCTATATGGGTTTTGCTATTAACAAAAGTATTGCTAGCCGTGATGAAGTAGAAGCAGCGCAAAGCAGGCAACCTACAACCCGTTTAGCGTCTGTAACGCCTATAAATGACGTTGAAGTACCTTTCCCAGAGGAAGGCCTTGCAAAAGTTTATCCGTCTACTAAACAGCTGGGGCTTATGCGCGGTTTGGCTAATGGTAAAGGTATTAAAGGCGACGAGCTTAAAGCGTATTGTTGTAATGTTTTGGGCCGCACTATTAACAGCACGAACGATTTAACTAAACAGGACATATCAAAGGTAATAGACGCGTTACAAGTTACAGGCGAACTAGAAAACTAATTACGGGCACATAGACCTAAGCCGGTTGCGCGGCGGTTGGTATAAAACGCGGTAACGCGGGTAGAAGGCGCTGTAGTGATACAGGGCCTGGCTAAAGAATAAAGTTATGGGTGCTGCGTGAGGCTAAGCAGCGGGGGGCTTATCTGCATTATGGTTTACACACACAAACAAACTATGAACGTAACAAAACTAATAACCTGGCTGCGCCCGTCAACCTGCACAACTAACCACTTATTAAGAGCAAGCGCGTCAGCGCGCGCTAGCAAGCAAAGCGCCTAATGCCTAAACGTAAACAAACTCATAACCAAAGCCAGTTAACAAAACGCACACTAAACCAAACAGCACGAAGCCAAACCCAATACAAAACAAACAGACGCTTATTACTAAAAGAAAAACCATTATGCCATTGGTGCAACAGCAGAGAAGCCACAACAGCAGACCATTTAGTAGAAGTAGACCGCTGGCCTAAAGACCAGCTAGGCGTCAACGGACTAGACAACCTAGTACCGGCTTGCAAACCCTGCAACAGTTCACGCGGCGCACGATACGGCAACCTCAAACGCAAAAGCATTTACGAACCAGCACCCACAGTAAACATAAACGCAAAAAAAACTTATGCAACCAAACGCATAACTATGCAAAACGATAAAACAGCAAACCCGTTTTTTTACCCGCCTAGCGCTGCC
>Ga0208362_1000451_pt1 | contig 13932 bp, 19 predicted proteins | sample LakMenEpi13Oct10_FD_150693 | JGI IMG/M metagenome (GOLD analysis project Ga0208362, IMG submission 150693) | Freshwater microbial communities from Lake Mendota, WI - 13OCT2010 deep hole epilimnion (SPAdes) | ecosystem: Environmental > Aquatic > Freshwater > Lake > Epilimnion/Euphotic zone ... | reverse complement strand
CAGGCGAACCTCTTCCTGAAATTACTCCATCATCAGATACTGCCTCTGTAAGCCCCATGGATATTCCAGCCCCCACGGATGCTGCTAGACCAACAACAAAAGTTGTCCATGTATCTTGTGTTGCAAAGGCTGTTGCAAAAATTGGAGCAAGTGTAGAAACGGAGCCATCCATTAATCCAGCTAAACCAGGCTGAACCCAAGTTAAAATAAATTGTCTTTTTGCAGTTCTAGCTTCTATTTCTTTTGTATCTCCGGCCGCATGCTTTTCAATAAGATTGTCAGCAGCAACTGTGTGGCCAGCCTCAGCAGCTGCCAAGTCACCAAGTAATTTTCTTGTTGATGCGTCAGTGCTCATTTGTGCAGCTTTCATGTAAAAATTATATGCATCACGTTCCATCATTTCAGACTCGAGTCTAATTCTATCAATGCTTAGATTTTTCATTAACCAAACAGGTTTTCGATTATAAAAACCAGAAACATGGTCTCTTCTTATTAATGGAATATTATCTCCAAATCTTTTTTTAAAGGTATCAAGCAACAATTTTCTGTGAGAGTCCTCAACTCTTGCCATGTCATGGAATATTTTGGATGTATCTGGATAATCGTTTTTTAAATGCTCAGCATAGTTTCTATAAATAGCAGCATCATCTTCCTCAGACGATATTGCTAAAGCTAGTATTTCTTTCTCACTAAGATCTGAGAACTTTTTTCTAAAACCAAATCCAGGTATCATTGATATAATTTTTACTCTAAATTATTAATTTTTTGATTAATAATTAGATTATCTTAAGCTCACGAAGGCCTGCATATAATTCTTTAGTGCCTTCAAAACCGAAATAAATTGAAAGCATTAATAATAAAATACTGGAAACTCTAAAAAAAACTCCAATTGGAAGAATCTTTGTGATTTTTTTGAGCCCTAAATAAACAAAAATTAATGCAAAAGTACCAGTTGCCGCCCCAGCAATTACTGGAACCGTGCTATAAATAGCCGATGTAAATAATGCAGCGTAAAATAAAACTATTTCAAAACCTTCTCTGATAATTGCAAAAAAAACGGTCAAAGATAAAAAGATTGGATTTCCTGTAGCAACAGCTTTGTCGACTTCTCCTTCAACATGTTTTTTTGCGTTGTGACTGAAGTAAGCAACATAAGCAAGCATTCCAGAAGCAATTAACATTACTGAACCTTCAAATATTTCTTCATGGGCGTGGGTTACAGCAGCAATTTGTTTTACTGCTAAGGCAAGAATTAATGATGCAACAACACCTGCAACCAAGCCCCACATAACCGCTGGACGCTGATGTCTGGCATTTACTTTATCTAGATATGTGAAAACTAATATTGCAATTAATAAAGCTTCAAATCCCTCACGAAAAAGAATGAAAAAAGAACTAAGATAAGGCGCTAAAGATTCGTACATAGTTAAAGTTTGCTATGGTTATTTAATAGCAAATTAAAAGTCAATTGTGAAAAAAAATATTATCAATTAATTCTTAGTAAATTAGTAGGAATAGTGATTGATTTTAAAGAAAAAAAATAACTCCAAACTCAATTTGTCGCATTTAAAAATTATTTATCTAATTTTTTCCAAATAAAATAAGTATTTAGAAAAAATAAGTTCATTAACAAAAAGTAATTCCATTGAATAATATTTTTAACATACCAGGACGTAGTTAAAGAAAAAATATCTATTAATAAAATTATTATAATTCCGCATGTAATTAGTAATACGTTATAATAAAAATTTATATTTATAATTTTACTAGAAATTATAACTTGATAGTCATTTTTTATTTTAAGGTAAGTCAAAATTATCAAAAATTGTGAAATGATTAAAGAAATAATATAAATAAAAATTCCGCCTCTTCGCATAAATCTCCATATCTCCGATCCTTCAACGCCTAAAAAAATTACATAAACCAATAATGAAAAGCTTGAGACTAAGCCTGATAATAATATTAGATTTAAATATACTTTATTTAATAAGAACTTTTTAAAAATCCTATAATGTTCAAAAAAATATACGATCATTAAAATCATAGTAATGATCATCATAGGTTTAAATAATAAAACTGCAGGATATGATCTGCCAACCCGACTTATTGAATAACATCCATTTATGAAAGGATTACAGAGGTCTAAAATATTTAGATAGATTGTTGTGATAAGACAAAGAATGATCGTAACACTTGGAATAATAAATAATCCAAGACTTAACCTTTTAAGCAACATTAAAAGATATTATCTTCTTTATCTTTTAAATCAGTTAAATGATATTCTAGCGCTCTAGCAGACATTTGAACTTCTATTATAAAAAGAATTATTGCAATTCCAAATAGTCCAACGGCTAAACCAAAACAATTTAACGAGATATTTGACTCTTCAATGTATCCAAAAAAAATAGTTAGTAAATTTGTGAAGAGAGCTAGTCCAGATAATGTTTGAATAAGTTTTATAAGTTTAATTCTGTAAGTAAGAGTTTTGATCTGGGCTATATAACGTCTACCCATTACATCTTTTGTATCTATTTTTTTTTCAATAATTTCAGCATGAATCTTTCTAACTAATGCGGCGCAGCTATTATAACGATGAGTAAAATTAGTCATCATTAATGGAATAGCAGGAAATAATAACGCTGGATAAATAATGAAGTTTTCCATTAAATTTTAAAAAATATTAATTTTTTAAATATCTGTAAAAGTTCCTGTTCTAGGATCTCTTTTTAATTCTCTAACTTTGTTCTGTTTTTTTCCTCTAAAATAAAGAAAAAACATTGCTGCAATTAAAAAAACAATTAAAGTAATTAAATATTTTGTCATTTTTATAGATTAATTATTAATTATGACTATTCGAAGTCAACCGCTAGACTAATATAATGCAAGTAAGATCGATAATTTTAGTATGCCTACTAACTCTAGTAAGCTTTTTTCCAGCTTTGGCAGATGAGACAAGAATTATCAAAGAATTAAAAGAGGGTGGTAAATTAATTCTTATTCGCCATTCAGATGCCCCTGGAACGGGAGACCCTGCAAATTTTAATATAAATGATTGTAAAACCCAACGAAATTTATCATCAAATGGTATTGAACAAGCAAAACGTATGGGTGAATTTTTTATAAAAAATAATATTCCTTTTGAAAAAGTTTATTCTTCTGAATATTGCAGATGTAAAGATACAGCAAAGTATGCATTTAAAAATTTTGAAACTTTTTCTGGTTTAAATTCTACCTTTGCAGATCCAAGCAAAACCCCTGCTTATATAAAAAGAACAAAAGAGTTTATTGAAAAACTAGATAAAAATAAAAATTATATATTTGTTGCCCATCACACAACAATTCAAGGACTAGTGGATAAATTTGCAAGTTCAGGTGAGATGATAATAGTGGATAGATCTTATAAATTTTTAGGCAGCTTTAAAGTTAATTAGCATACCTCATTTTCCAACATTGCATTAGTTAGTTATGCATTTTGGATATAAATTTTTTTCATGAATTGGGAAAAGCTAAAAGTTTTTAAAAAAGTAGCTAAAGCAGGGAGTTTTTTAACAGCATCGAGGCAGGATAATAAATCTCAATCAACTTTTTCACGCGCTGTAATGGATTTAGAGAAAGAAATAAATCAAAAACTTTTTAATAGAACAAGCAAAGGAGTTATACCAACTTTGCATGGCAATACACTTTTAGATTTAGTTAATGATTTCTCCAGTAAACTAAATCAATTTAGAAATAATATTAGAAAAAATTAATTTTTTTTGGTTATGCATTCTGATCATATCTGAATCATTGAATGGTCATTTCATTTTAAAAAAAATCTTTGTTACTCCATAATTAATTTAAATAAACAAAACAGGGAGTATTATGAAACTAATTACTGCAATCATAAAACCTGAGCAGGCAGATAATGTTAAGAAGGCTCTTAACAAAATCGGCGTTGACGGGTTGACGATGACAGATGTCAAAGGATATGGGAGGCAGAAAGGTCACACAGAATTTTATCGAGGTTCTGAATACGAGGTTGCTTTTCTTCCAAAAACAAAACTAGAAATAGCTGTATCGAGTAAAAAATATACAAAAGCTTTACAGACTATACTTAAGACTGCAAAGACCGGAAAAATTGGTGATGGAAAAATTTTCGTAACTAATTTGAGCCAAGTTATTCGCGTTCGAACAGGTGAAAAAGGAGATAAAGCAATATGATTAAACTAATATCAAAGATTTCATTGTTTTTAGTAATTTTATTACAATCAAGTCTAGCTTTTGCACAAACTAAACCGGTTTTAAATTCTGGTGATGCTTCGTGGATGTTAACAAGCACCGCGCTTGTACTATTAATGACTATTCCAGGTCTTGCTTTATTTTATGGAGGATTAGTTGGTAAAAAAAATGTTGTCTCAACAATAAGTCAGTCATTTATGATCACATGTGTTGTAACACTTATGTGGTTTATATGTGGATACTCACTTACATTTGGTGAAGGAAATTTATTCATTGGTGACTTTTCAAAAACTTTCCTTAAGGGAGTAGAAGTTGCTGGTTTGACAATGACGATTCCAGAGTCAGTATTCGTTGTTTATCAATTAACTTTTGCAATAATTACAGTAGCACTTATTTGTGGATCAGTAGTTGAGAGAATAAATTTTGGTGCTTTATTTGTGTTTGTAATATTGTGGATCACTTTAGTTTACGCTCCGATTGGTCACATGGTTTGGGGTGGCGGTTATCTTTCTAAAATGGGAGTTTTAGATTTTGCTGGCGGAACTGTAGTTCACATTAACTCAGGAATTGCAGGATTAGTTGCTGCAATTGTTATTGGAAAAAGAAAATCTAAAGTCAGACCTCACAATGTTGCATTAACAATGATCGGAGCATCTATGCTCTGGGTTGGTTGGTTTGGTTTTAATGCTGGTTCAGCGGTTGCTGCAAATGGTAGTGCTGGAATGGCAATGTTAGTAACTCAAATTGCAGCAGCAAGCGCAGGTATCGCTTGGATGTTTGCAGAATGGTTTACAGGTGAGAAAAAACCAAGTCTTCTTGGACTGTGCTCAGGTGCCGTTGCAGGTTTAGTTGCAATTACTCCAGCCGCTGGCTTTGTTAGTCCAGTAGGAGCATTTTTCATCGGCTTAATTTCTGGGGTTCTATGTTTCCTTGCTTGCACAAAATTAAAGAGTGCACTTGGCTACGATGATGCCTTAGACGTTTTTGGTATACATGCTTTTGGTGGTGCTGTAGGTGCAGTGTTGACCGGTGTGTTTGCTGCAAAGGCAGTTGGCGGAGTAGAGGGTGGATTTGATCAAGTTAAATTACAATTATTAGGTGTTGGTGTGACAGTGCTTTATACAACTGTTGTAACTTACATTATTTTAAAAGTTGTAAATTTGATTACGCCTTTAAGAGCTTCGGATACTGAGGAAAGAGAAGGTTTGGATCTTTCTCAGCACGGTGAACAAATAAGTTAAGTTATAACCCCTTTATAAACTTACTTAAATAATTGGGCCTAGATTTTAATCTAGGCCCTTTTTATTTAAATCTCGATAACTCCACCTATTTCAACAGTTCGATCTTTAGGAATTTTATAATATTCTGTTGCACCAAGCATTGTTCGATGCATTAAAATAAATAATCTTGAAAAAATATTTGCATTTTTGCTAACAACTTTTACTTTTCCAATAAAGAAAGAAGTATCTAGCATGCTAAATTTAAATTCTGTTGCTCTAATAAGGGCTAGGACTCTTGGGATATTTGGTTCTTCCTGAAAACCATATCTTACAATGATGTTATAAAAATTATTTGGATAACGCTTAACTATTACTCTTTCATCATCTCCAAGTTTTGGAAAGTTTGTGAAACTTAGATGCATAAACACAATACGTTTATGAAGTATTCTATTATGTTTAAGATTATGGAGTAATGCCATTGGCACTACTTCAGTGTTGGGTACAAAAAATATTGCAGTACCAGCAACTCTTTTTGGCGGATTCTTTTTAATTTGAGATAAAAACTTTTTGATTTTTACTGATCCATCCCAACGTGCTTTAAGCATTCTTTCTCTACCGCTAATCCAACTAATCATCATTAATACTATTGCAAACGCTATAAGAATTGGAACCCAACCTCCTTCGAAAAATTTAAATAAATTAGATGAGAAGAATGCAATGTCCATAATTAATAAAAATAGAAAAATAGGAATAAAAATTAATTTATTCCAACCTCTTACAAAAATAAGTAGGAATGTTGCAAGAATAGTATCAATCAACATAGCCCCAGTTACAGAAATTCCATAAGCGGCTGCTAAGTTTTCAGAGCTCTTAAAACCTAATATAAGCAATGCAACTCCAACAAATAAAAGTATGTTAATTTTAGATAAATAAACTTCACCATACTCATTAGTAGAAGTATGTTTAATTCTAAGTCTAGGAATATAACCTAATTGAACCGCCTGACTTGTTATTGAAAAAACTCCAGATATTACAGCTTGAGAAGCGATAATAGTTGCTGTGGATGCTAAAATGATCAGCGGAATTAATGCCCAATCCGGTCCTAATCTAAAAAAAGGATTATCGATGGTTTTAGGATCAGAAATTAATAATGCTCCTTGCCCATAATAATTTAGTAGAAGAGCAGGAAAAACTATTATTAACCATGAAGTTTGAATTGGTTTTCTGCCAAAGTGACCTATATCTGTATAAAGAGCTTCAGCACCAGTTATTGCAAGTACCACAACTCCTAAAATTGTTATTGCAATTCCTTGATGTTTGAACAAAAAATTTAATCCGTAAATTGGATCTAGAGCTTTTAAAATTTGAGGTTTGTTTAATATTTCAAACAATCCTAAAGCTGCAATAGTGACAAACCAAACTAACATTATAGGTCCAAAAACTGCACCAACTTTTCCAGTTCCAAACCTTTCAACTGCAAAAAGAATTGAGACAAGTCCTAAAGAAATATAAATAATATAAGGTTCTAAATCAGGTGATAAAACTTTTAATCCTTCCACTGCGCTCAAAACAGAAATAGCGGGAGTGATAACGCTATCACCAAAAAATAAAGCAGCACCAATTGTACCAAGGATAGTAACTATCCATTTAGTTTTAGGTTTTTTACCTATTTTTCTTATTAATAAAGCTGTTAATGCAAACACTCCTCCTTCACCATGGTTGTCTGCACGCATTATAATAAAGACATATTTAATGCTAACCACAATAATTAAAGACCAAGTGATTAAAGATAAAACTCCAAAAACTGAGTTAACAGTTCCAGTGCCACTTTCTTTAGCGACTTCTACTGATAGTTTAAGAGCGTAAAGTGGGGACGTTCCTATATCTCCAAACACAACACCAAGTGCTGCAATAATCAAAAGAGGTAGACTTCTACCATTTTTATGATTCATGAGGGCTTTATTTATATATAAATTTGGCAAATCTCTAATGATTTGTTTTTCTAACTATAAATTCAGCAAATATCGTATATAAAAATGTGACTATAAAATACGCTTTACTTAATTACTCGAACAAACAACAAAACTACTTCAACTTAAGCACGAACAACTTATCAATTTAAGATTTTATAAAATAATAATGAGAACAAAATTTAAAATTTTTATGTTGGGATGCAAAGATGTCATTCCTTTATTGATCCCGGTAGTTCCTTTTGGAATTATTTTTGGTGTTATTGGGATTGAGTCTGGTTTGGGGGCGACGATTACTTTTTTAATGTCGATTATTATCTTTGCAGGATCATCACAACTGGCTTTTACTCAACTTTTTACCAGTGGCGCAACCGCTCCCGTCATTGTTAGTTCTGTTGCAATTGTAAATTCAAGACATTTTTTATACAGCGCAGTGATTGCTCAATATTTAACGAAATTAAAATTATTTTGGAAAATAATTTTATCTTATTTTCTAACGGATCAAGCTTTTATTGTTTCTCAAAAATATTTTAAACAACAGCCAAAAAATAATCTTAGACATTATCATTTATTAGGCTCTGGATTTACACTTTGGTTTATTTGGCAACTTTCAACAATTACCGGGATTGTTGTAGGTGAAGTTATTCCAAAAGAATTAAATTTAGCTTTTGCAGTTCCATTAACTTTCATTTCGCTAATTATTGTAGATATGAAAAAATTAGATCATTTAATTGTTGCAATCACATCAGGAGTTTTCGCAGTAATTTTTTTTAATTTACCTCTTAGAACTTATATAATTGTTGCTGCGGCTGCCGGAATTTTAGTTGCTTACGGATTAACTCATACAAAACTTTATAGAAAATAAAATGCTTTGGACAACATTAATATTAGCAGGTCTTGTTACTTTTTTTACTCGTTTTTCAATGATTGCATTATTAAAAAAAAATTATTTTTCACCACGTGTAAAATTAGTTTTAAGTTATGTCCCAAGCGCAGTCTTCCCAGCAATTATTTTTCCAGCTGTTTTTTTAAATTCCACAGGTCAGTTAGTATTTTTAGATAATCCGAAAGTTTTAGCTGCTTTAATTGCAGTATTAGTTGGCTATTTAACAGAAAGTGTAATTGCTACTATTCTATCTGGTCTTGCAGTTTTGTGGTTATTAATCTTTTTTATTTAATGGATGTTTAAAAAAGTTTTATCACTTCCAAAAACTGTTTGGTTAATTGGATGCATCAGCCTTATTAATGACAGTGCGAGTGAAATGGTTTATCCGCTTCTTCCACTTTATTTATCAAGTGTATTATTAGCAGGTCCGAAAGTACTCGGAATTATTGAAGGTATTGCAGAAGCAACTTCTAGTTTGCTTAGATTAGTTACAGGAGTTATTTTTGATAGGACAAGGAAGGCAAAGCCGTGGCTAGTATTTGGTTATGGAATTGCAGGAATTAGTAGACCTTTAATTGCATTTATTAGTTCATGGCCAGCATTACTTCTTATTAGGTTTGCAGATCGAGTGGGTAAAGGAGTCAGATCATCCCCAAGAGATGCATTGCTTGCAAATAGTACCGATAAAAAAAACTATGGCTTAGTCTTTGGTTTTCATCGCGCCATGGATAATGCAGGCGCAATTATTGGACCATTGATTGCTGCACTATTAGTTGGCATCGGTATATCATTACAGAATATTTTTCTATTAGCATTAGCTCCTGCAATTTTAGCAGTTTCATTATCTTTAATGATTAAAGAAAAAAAATTTAAACCTATTAAAAATCAAAAAATTAAATGGTCATTTCATGGAATGCCAAAAATTTTTAAAAAGTATTTATGGGCTGTTGCCTTTTTTACATTAGCATGTTCATCAGATTTATTTTTATTATTTAGATTGAAAGAGTTGGGTGTAGAAAATTATCAAATTCCTATAATATGGGCAGGGGTCTCTTTGGTAACCACAGTTTTTTGTACACCATTTTCTGCTCTTTCAGATAAATATGGAAGGCTTAAGTTTTTAGCATTAGGCTGGATTGCTTATATTTTATTTTATTTATTTATGGCCCAGGCAAATTCTTTAAATTTTACTATTTGGATTTTATTTGGGTTTTATGGATTATTTAAAGCAGCTACAGAGGGAGTAGAGCGAGCATTTGTTGCAGATCTTACCAAAATTAACCAACGTGGTACTGCATTTGGTTGGTTTAATCTGGTAACAGGCCTAATGTTATTTCCCGCTTCATTTATTTTTGGCTTCTTGTATGAAAGTTATGGTGTTCAAATTGCATTTTTATTCTCAGCTATTTCATCAATCATTGCACTTATTATTCTTGCAGGCTGCAGAAATAAGTCTGTTTAATTTGAGTAATATTGATTAGTATTTTCAGATAGCTTAAAAAATTAAAAAAATGCTACGTGCTATATTTATTATTTTCTTTTTCCAACTTTTAGGAGAAGCAATCAAAAAATTTTTTGAAATGCGAATTCCAGGTCCTGTGTTAGGACTTATTCTTCTACTTGTTGTCTTAATATTTTTAAAAAGGTTTAAAACCGCAGCCATTACAAATTTAAAAGAAGATGTGATTAATACCTCCAATTATATCTTAAATTATCTTTCACTTTTATTTGTTCCAATTGGTGTTGGTGTTGTGATGCACCTTTCTTATTTGGAAAATAATCTTTTTAAAGTTTTAATTATTGTTTTTATATCTACTATTTTAACCATTGGTCTGACTGCATTTTTAATGGAAAAAATAAATAAACGAATTAATAAGAAATGATCGAAAAGGATAAGCTTTATAGTATTTGGGTTTATTTGCAGGCAGAACCATTATTTTGGTTAACCTTAACCATTGGTTCTTATTTAATAGGAGATTATTTTTATAAAAAATCGAAATTATTTCCGCTCGTAAATCCAGTTGCAATTTCAATATTTATTGTATCACTGGTCTTAATTAATCTTGATATTTCCTATGAGCGATATTTTGATGGCGCCAAATTTATTCATTTTATGTTAGGGCCAGCAACGGTTGCGCTTGCAATTCCAATTTATAAGCAATTCAAAGTCATTCAAAAAGAAGCTTTAAGTATTTCAGCTTCACTTATAGTTGGAAGTTTGTTTGCAATTATTTCAACTTTTATTTTATGTGAAATTTTTAAAATAGATGATCAGGTTTTATTTAGTATGCTTCCACGAAGTGCGACAGCGCCTATTGCTATGGGTATTGCAGATTTAATTGGGGGAATTCCATCGCTTACAGCCATTATAACTATTTTGACAGGAATTATGGGTGCTTCATTTGGAACTTTTGCATTAGATTTTTTAAAACTAAAAGATATGTCAGCAAGAGGTTTTGGATTAGGTCTGGCTTCGCATGGAATTGGAACTGCAAGAGCTATGAGCAGAAATGAAACAGCAGGAGTTTTTGCAGCTTTAGCACTTGGTTTAAATGGCATTGCAACCGCAATATTAGTTCCGCTATTATTTAAATTATTAAATCTTTTTTAGGATTTACTATCAAGACCGATAATAAAATTAGTCATTTTTTCATGACTATTAATTAAAGCTTTAGTTGGAATAATAAACTTTTGTCTATGATCAGATTTAGATACTGTTCGAGTAATCAATTTATTTTTTTCTGCTGTTTTAATAAGATTTAAAATTGAATTTCTACTTCCAAATTTATAATCAATATTGTTTGCAATTTCCTCTGCAGTAATGGGATTATCATTGTAATAACTATTCATGATATTAAATAAAATTAAAGTTCCGTAAGCTGAAAATCTAAACGATAAAATATTATCATCATATGCCATGATTGAATTATACCCCTCAAGTAAACGAGCGGTGTAATCTGCAATTCTTTTTTGTTTTATTGTCTTTGACATATAAAATAAATTATTGGTTAAATAGTTTGTTACTTATTTGTCTAAATTGAAAACATAGTAATTAGACACAATTTTTGTATTTAATTATCAGTTATTATTAAGGCACCAGCGATTTAGGCTCTTTTAATTTTCGGTGTAAAAAAGATGTGCATTTATTGCACAAATAAACATTATATCTCTTAAATGGTGGGCCAATAGACTGTTTACAAGGCAGCCAACTAAAAATATTTTATAAAAAAATATGAAATATAAATTTTTGAATACTACAGATAGTTATGGTTTCATTAGCAAACATTTTCATTGGGTTATGGCAATTTTGCTTTTGTTAAATTTTTCACTTGGATTTATTATGGGAGATTTAGAAAGAGGCCCTTTACGATCATCCTTATTTCATTTTCATAAATCAATGGGAATACTATTACTTGGACTAATTATTTTAAGATTATTGTGGAGGGTAATTAATACTACACCTATACATTTATCCAATAATCAACTTATTAAAAGAATTTCAAAATTTGTTCATTATTCATTTTATTTAATTTTATTAATAGTCACATTTAGTGGATGGATTTATTCAACTGCAAGAGCAGGTCCTGTTGATGTTTTTGGATTATTTTATATGCCTGCAATTGTAGAAAAAAATGACGTTATCGGTCAAATAGCAAAAGATGTGCATATTTATTCAGTTTATATTTTTATTTCCTTTGTGGTCATTCATATTTTTGCAAGCATTTATCATCATTTTTTTTTAAAGGATAAAACCTTAAAAAGGATGTGGTATTGAAATGTATAATGATTATCTGTGCTTTCTTAATTTAATTGCTTTATTTAAATATAGTATTAAGTTTAATTTATATGGCAACATACGAATGTCCAAAATGTAAAATGTCCGCAAACATAACTTGTGGAAAATGTGAAGCGCCTTTAAAAGATTCTTCATTAAAGTTAGATAATGGACAAAAAGTTCAAATCTGCGAGTGTCCTAACGGTCATGGAAAAATTAAAAGTCCTTTGTGCTGTGGCCAGGATATGAGCTGTCAGCTTGCCTAGTAAATATTTAACAATCTAAAATTTATATAGCGTAGTAGAAAAGATGAGACAAGTTTACGTTAATGGAGATTATAAAAGAGAGGATGAAGCCAAAGTTTCAATCTTTGATAGAGGTCTATTATTCTCAGACTCTATATATGAAGTAACCTCAGTAATTAATGGAAAATTAATTGATTTTAATCATCATATGAAAAGACTAGATCGTTCAATGACTGAATTAAAATTTAAAAACTTTATTAATCATGATGAAATCTTGGAATTTCATAGAAAACTTATTGAATTAAATAATTTAAAAGAAGGAATGGTCTACACCCAGGTAACCCGCGGCGCTGTAGATAGAAGTTTTGATATGCCAAAAGAAGCCATCAAATCTACGGTGCTTGCTTTTACTCAAGAGAAAAAAATTTTAGAATCTGATGCTGCAAAAAATGGAATTAAAGTCATGACACTTGAAGATATGAGATGGAAAAGAAACGATATTAAGACTACACAATTGTTATATGCAAGTATGGCAAAGTCTGAAGCCACAGCCAAAGGTTTTGATGATGCATGGATGTTAAGGCAGGGTTATGTAACCGAAGGCAGTTCTAACAATGCATGGATAGTAAAAGGTAAAATTATTATGACAAGACATTCTGATAATTTAATTTTAAGCGGAATAACGAGAGAGGCCGTTTTAAAATGTGCAAAAGTTTTAGGTTATGAGGTTGTAACTAAAAATTTTGCATTACAAGATGCTCAGTCTGCAAATGAAGCCTTTGTAACATCAGCAACTGCCTTAGTAACTCCAGTTGTAAAAATCAATGCAAGCCAAATCGGCGATGGAAAACCTGGTAATTTTGTTAAAGCTTTAAGAGCTGAGTATATTAAGCAGGCTTTAGAAACTGCAATTTAATTTTTAAGTGTTATTGATTTTACTAGCCCAAAACTTATCTAAAAAGTAATACCATACCCCATTAATTATTGGCTCAACCAAAGCGTCTACTGCTGCAAGTTCTAAACTTGAGCCAGTAATAAAAACATTACAAGTTGCAGCAATAATAATGTGCCCAATTGTATAAATAATTGCTCTTGCAATGCTTGATCCGATTAATTGTTTTTTTATTGCATTGAAGAACCCGCTATCAAATTCAGCCATAAGAAATAATATAGACCTTAGGTGTTAAAATTCAATGTGTAAGTTTGTTAATTATAGAATTATTATGTGAATCTGTTATTAAATTTTAAAAAATGAATATTTCAATTTTATTTACAATAATTTTTATAATTTTTTACTTAATTCTTACAATAATCACTATTAAAGCGAGACGAGCTGCTCGAGTTGAATATGGAGATGGTTTTAATAAAAATTTAACCAAAGCAATTAGAGCTCATGGTAACTTTTTTGAATTTACAGTTTTTTTTATAATTTCTTCTTTTTTATTAGAGCTTTTAGATGGGGCCCTTATTTATATTTTTTTAGTAAATATTATATTTTTTTTAGGAAGAATTTCCCATGCGTACAGCATGTTTAAAGAAAAGTTATTATTCAGACAAATTGGAATGATGGCTACTTTAACTTGCTACGTATTTAATTCTATTTATTTATTATATTTAT
>Ga0208362_1000450_pt1 | contig 13951 bp, 9 predicted proteins | sample LakMenEpi13Oct10_FD_150693 | JGI IMG/M metagenome (GOLD analysis project Ga0208362, IMG submission 150693) | Freshwater microbial communities from Lake Mendota, WI - 13OCT2010 deep hole epilimnion (SPAdes) | ecosystem: Environmental > Aquatic > Freshwater > Lake > Epilimnion/Euphotic zone ... | reverse complement strand
AAGATTGTGGGGTCTATCAAATCTTGGGACATACGATGGATGATGCCGCCGGGGAAGCCTTTGATAAAGTATCCCGGTTGTTAAATTTGGGCTATCCTGGGGGGCCAATTATTGACCAGTTAGCAACTCAAGGCAACCCCAAAGCCTTTGCCTTACCCGAAGGCAAGATTTCCCTCCCTAATGGGGGTTATCATCCCTATCATTCGAGTTTTAGCGGGTTAAAAACGGCGGTATTAAGGTTAGTTCAAACCTTAGAAAAAGAAAAAAGTACCTCGTTACCTGTTGCCGATATTGCGGCGAGTTTTCAAGATACCGTTGCTAAAATTTTAACAAAAAGGGCGATCGCTTGTGCCTTAGACTTTGGATTAGATACTATTGCTATTGGGGGAGGAGTGGCGGCAAATAGTGGGTTAAGAAAACATCTGCAAGAGGCGGCTAAAATCCACGATTTGCGGGTATTATTTCCGCCTTTAAAATATTGTACCGATAACGCCGCCATGATTGCTTGTGCGGCTTCAGACCATCTTAACCGAGGTCATATTTCACCCTTAACTTTAGGGGCGCATTCCCGAATGTCGTTGGAAGATGTGATGCTGTTATATAAAGGGTAATTATGAATTACGAATTATGAATTGGTGATGATGATGGATTTTTGTGATCTTATCCTTTAGAAATAGAGATCGAGGATTTTCCAATAAAAACATCATTTCCAAAAGATGTAGATTGTGTTTCTTCCTGGGATACTAACAAATCAAACCAGAATGTTGTTCCGATGCCCAACTCACTCATTAAATGAACTTGACTTCGATGTTTTTCAATAATATTTTTCACAATAGACAACCCTAAACCCGTTCCTTCTAGGGTATGAACGCGATTTTCTACACGGAAGAAACGAGTAAAAATAGCCTCTTGGTCTTCTAGTGAAATTCCGGTTCCCGTATCAGAAACTTCAGTTCTAATATAACGATTTTTAGGTCGATTTCCAGCTAAATGTAAATCTACAGGGCGAGGGGGAGGAGGGGAAATAATCCAGCCTCCTTTTTCAATTTCCTCTACTTCTTGATTTTTCTTGAGATTATCTTCTTCTAATAGATAAACTCTGATAATTACCCGGCCCCCCAAAGATGTAAATTTCAGCGCATTTCCGACTAAATTGGTTAAAACTTGCAACAATAAATCATAATTTCCGACAACTAAAGGTAAATCTGGTTCTATTTCTCGACTAAGTTCAATTCCTTTATCCTTAGCATTCAATTGATAGGTTCTCAAAGTCTGTTCTACCACTTGCGCCATATCAACGGGTTCAAAATTGTAGATACGACAGGATTCTAAGCGAGACAAATCTAACACATCATTAACTAAACGAGTTAAACGGTCTGTTTCATGGTTGGCGGTGGCTAAAAATTCCTGTCGTTCTTCTTCGGTTAAATCTTCTCCATAATCATGGAGGGTTTCAATAAAGGATTTAATATTAAATAACGGCGTTCTTAATTCATGGGAAATATTACTAATAAACTGACTCTTAGCATCATTTAACTCTACCTCACGAGTAATATCCTGAATGGTCATTGCAATCCCTTTTAAACTTTCCCGATAATTGTCTTCCCCAGGAGAATTTGACATCGGATTATAGTCATATAAAGTACATTCCTGAACGTTGGGACGTTCTGATAATTCACAAGTATTTTCCGCGTCGTGAATACAGCTATGACACAGGGGTTCAGCCCCAGGAGATTTATGTAATAAAACCGTGGTTAATAAAATTCGTAATGTCCGATTTGTGGGTTCTCCCAAGGAACAACGAAACTCTCCGCCATCTAAAGTTCCACTGGCAATTTTTTGTAAAGGTTCTGATAATTCTTCTGTAACCAAATTGGGTAAAAAGTTGAGAACATTATTACCAATAACCGTTGTACCTTCCCAGCTAAATAAACGTTTTGCGGTGGGATTAACTAAAATTAAATTCAGTTCAGCATCAATTAAAACGGCTCCATCGGCAATAGTTGAAACCAAGGTTTCTAACTTGGCTTTTTCTGCGGTTAGTTCTTCAATATTTTGTTCTTCAAAACTTTCTAGGCGTTCTGCCATTTCATTGAAACTGGAAATTAATTCCCCTAATTCTCCTCCAAAGGGTAAATCAACCCGTTGATTAAAATTTCCTACGGCAATATTTTTAACTCCTTGAACTAATTCTTTAATCGGTTGAGTAATAGTTAAAGCATTAAATACCGCCCCTAAAATTACCATCACCCATATTGAAACAAATACCGCTAAAGTTACATCCCTGGTTAAATTTGATGATACAACAACGGTAGGATTAGGATTAATTCCAATGGCTAAAATCCCTAAATAATTTCCATTGTGCATCATGGGAACAAAAACATCCGTCACCTCTCCAGCTGGAGTTAAATGTTGTCTTACCATCGGCAAATCCGCAAAATTTCCTGACTGCACACTGGCTAAAAAATTATCAGGTAACTGCATCCGCCGCCGTAGGGTTAAGGAATTTTGTACTGCCGAATCGGAAAAGGGTAAACCTAGATAAATTTCCCCCTCTTGATCCGCATATAACATATAACGGACACTAGATGTACTGGTGTAGAATTGACGGGAAAACCGTGCGACTTCATCCCTTTTTTCTTCAGCAATTAGGGGGGCGACATTGGCGGCTAATAGTAATCCTAAATCTCGACCGTAACGGGTATCGTTGATGCGAGCATCTTCTTGAATCGTGTTGACGGCCCAAAATGTTAAACTACTCATCAATAGAGAAACTACCAGGGTCGCCCCCGCCATTAACCGAGTTTGCAGGGTAAACTCTGACCACCATCTACCAATAATCTCAGCTATTTTTTTGAGGAGTCTCAGCATTTGTTGAGGATTAGGGGGTTGACGGTTGGGTAATTCTGTGTTCATCGGCAATACGGTAATGGTTTGATAATTCCTCCATGTACTATATTGGCCTGTAGAGACCCAGAGTTGTGTCTAACAAAAGCGTTAAGTTTTGTTAACACATACTATACATGGTAACAGGAGATGGGAAAAGCGGGGGAGCAGCAGTACAAGCGTCCTCCCTCGGTGACAATAACAGAACTTATGCAGGCGTAGTAGCGTCGCCCTGTTTGGGAAATTGCGTTTTGAAGTTTGATAGGAGTCACTTATTTTTAAAGATTAAATTGGCAATTAATTAGATTCATTTCGGCAGTGGAGTCAGCTTTAACAGGTAAGGAAAGCGAAATTAAGGTGGTTAAGAGGGAAAGGGAAAGAAGAAGGCGAGATTTAATAATTGCCATGGTTTGAGAGTTAATAATATTGGCATAAATGATATACTGATATAGCATAATTTACCAAAAAAATCTTAATCTTTTGGTTAACGGCAATATCCCTACAATCTCTAAAAAACTGATAACTGATAACTGATAACTGATTATGTCTCAAACTATTGTTGTTAAAATTGGTACATCGAGTTTAACCCAGTCGGCGACGGGACATTTAGCCCTATCGACTTTAGCCACATTAGTAGAAACTTTAACCCGACTACAAAAGCAGGGTTATCGAGTGGTTTTAGTGTCTTCGGGTGCGGTAGGAGTGGGATGCGATCGCTTAGGATTAACCGAACGTCCCCGCACCATTGCTTTAAAACAGGCCGTAGCCGCCGTCGGTCAAGGTCGTTTGATGCGGGTTTATGATGATTTATTTAGTACCTTAAAACAACCCATTGCTCAAGTTTTACTCACCAGGGGAGACTTAGTACAACGCAATGGTTATGTGAATGTTTATAATACGTTTCAACAACTTTTAAAATTAGGAGTAATTCCGATTGTTAATGAAAATGATACCGTTTCTGTCGATGAACTAAAATTCGGGGATAATGATACGCTTTCGGCTTTAGTTGCTAGTTTAGTGGAAGCGGATTGGTTATTTTTATTAACCGATGTAGATCGATTATATTCGGCCGATCCCCGTGAGAATCCCGATGCTCAACCGATTAGTTTAGTGACTAATATGGAACAATTAGAACAATTCCAAGTTAAAACGGGAGATTCTCGCAGTGGTTGGGGAACCGGAGGGATGATTACTAAAATTGAAGCCGCCAGAATTGCCACGGGGTCAGGGGTGAGAACAGTGATAACAGAGGGGAAATTCCCCCAAAATTTAGAAAAAATTCTGCAAGGGACGGAACTCATTGGCACGCAATTTGAACCCCAGAATAGACCCGTTAATGCTCGAAAACATTGGATTGCAAATGTATTAGTTCCTACGGGAAAAATATATTTAGATGCCGGGGCAATTCGAGCAATTTCTCACGGAGGAAAATCTCTATTGGCGGCGGGAATTACTCAAGTTGAAGGTGAATTTAATCTTCAGGATTCTGTCCAAATTTGTAATTTAGATGGACAGGAAATTGCTAGGGGATTAGTGAATTATAGTCAGGGAGAATTGCAAAAAATAAAAGGTTTACATTCGGATAAAATCCCTGAAATTTTGGGTTATGACGGAGCAGATACGGTAATTCATCGTGATAATTTAGTCGTATCATCTCCATTATCTATAACTTAAAACCCTGAGTTCAAATTCTCAGGAGGATTACCCGATCCCCGTTCCGATAGTTGAAGTGATTCATAATAAACTTCAAGACAGCTATCCCCTAAAATCTAATGAACTTACAGATAGCTCACCGGATTTCCAGATTTAGGATAAAATAGTAAAACCCTTAGCAATTGAAGATTTTTTGACCCCTTAAAACCTTAAATGACCCTAGCAGAATCTTGGACAAATCAGTGGCGTTTCCAACTGGAAAACGATTACCCTAACTCCAGTCAAGACAAACGAGAAAGTATCATTAATTGGTTACTGGGAGAGCATTTTACCAGCTTAGATTCCCTCCCTACTAACCAACAGGAACGAATCAAATTAGGGTTAAACTTTCGCTATCAAATTCTACAACAGCGCTATTTAGATACGCCTCCTGAAAAAGCCTATCGAAATTTAATGCAGCGATTAGGGAGTTTAATGATCCTACGCCAAAAGGTTCGTCTTTGGGTGTCAACCAGTCGCGATCGCCAGCGTCAAGTGGTGGATGTTTTACAAGAAGTAGTACAGGAAATGTTGAATAGCGATCGCTATTTACAACAACAAATTCAATGGATTTCTCAATGTACAAACGATCGCCAATTAAGTAATGCTTTACTATTCACAACATTAGAAGAATATTGTCTCCGTCCAATTCGGAATCAACCCCTATTAGTTTATAGATTTGTTAATTATTTACGTCGTTCTCAACGGGGCGGATTAACCCAAGTTCCCGCCGGAGAATGGATTAAACAATTATCCGATGAAATTCTATCCGATGAGACAGATGACACTATTAGTTTATTAGATAATCAAGCCATTTCTCAATACGAAGACGACCAATATTTTCAAACCCAACAAAACCAAAGGTTAAAAGTACAAGCAGAATTTGAAGACTATTTAATTAAAAATGTAGATTCAAAGGCGGCGGAATGGTTGCGACTGTATTTACAAGGATTATCTCAAGAAGCGATCGCTCAAAAGTTAAATTTACCGATTAAACAAATCTATCGACTCCGAGAAAAAGTTAGTTATCATGCAATTAAAAACTTTACCTTAAAACAGAATCCAGAATTAGTTACCAGTTGGTTAGGAACCTCTTTATCCGAACATCGTTTAGGATTAAATTCCGAACAATGGGAACAATTTTGGCAAAGTTTAAACGATAACCAACGTCAAATTATTGAACGATTAAAAGCCGGAGAAACTTTAGAAACTATTGCTGAAACCCTAAACTTAAAACTCACCCAAATTCAACAGGAATGGACTACAATCTATTTAATGGCTCAAGATATTAGAAATTAATTACGAATTGGGAATTGGGAATTGGGAAATATCTTCGTAAACAGCAGTCAGAGAACAAGAGAAATTAACACTGGTTAACTCTAGTTCTTGATTTCCTCGATAACTATAAAGCTCCCATCTCCCCTCTGCATTCCCTCGAAAACAATCAACACGCTGGCGGTTTTGACTAATTAATACATATTCTTGTAAGGTTTCTAATTCTTGATAGTCGATAAATTTATCCCCTCTATCAAAGGCTTCCGTCGAGGATGAAAGCACTTCAATAATTAAGCAAGGATAGCATTTAAAGTATTCAAAATTGGTATCGCGGGAGTCGCAAGTTACCATGATATCTGGATAGTAGAAAATATTTAAAGTTTCAATCCGGGCTTTCATATCTGCAACATAAACACGACACCCAGTTCCACGAATATGATTTCTTAGCATAGCCAGTAAGTTAGCGGTAATGGTGACGTGAGCATCACTCGCCCCAGCCATTGCATAAATTTGTCCCTGGATATATTCATGTTTAATCGGGCTATTCTTTTCGACTTCTAAGTATTCTTCCGGTGAAAGATAGGGATGAGCTTTGCTAAATGTCATAAATTAATCATCCTGAAAATCTAATTCTAACTGTATTTCTGTATTTTGAGTTTTGCCAGAATATCGTTAATCCTAGATGTTGTAGGTTCATGGTACTGATTATATACTTTTGTTGTAGTCCCAATAACACAAATTGCGTTAAAATAAGATTGAACAATACAGCAACCTCCCAAAAATTCCCTATTTCCAGTTTTGAAAACCTATGATTCCCCAAAAACTGACCCTAAAAAATTTCCTGAGTTATCGAGAAGCGACCCTAGATTTTAGTGGATTACATACCGCTTGTATTTGCGGTTCCAACGGGTCAGGAAAGTCATCTTTATTAGAAGCAATGGCTTGGGCAATTTGGGGGGAAAGTCGGGCAGAATCAAAGGATGATATTATCTATATGGGAGAATTAGAAACCCAGGTTGATTTTATATTTATTAGTCAGGGAAACTTATATCGGGTGATTCGTAACCGTCGCCGTGGTCAATCGGGAGCCTTAGAATTTCAAGTTGCAACCACCGTTTTACAAGAAATTGAAGATTTAGATCAAATTAAGTTTCGCACCCTCACAGAAAAGGGAATAGCCCCCACTCAACAGAAAATTATAGACTACTTAAAACTAGATTATGATACCTTTACTAATTCCGCCTATTTGCGTCAGGGAAAAGCCGATGAATTTATGATCAAACGTCCCGCCGAACGCAAAGAAATTCTGGCTAATTTATTAAAATTAGATCAATATGATGGCTTATCGGATAAAGCCAAAGACTTAGCCAAAAGTTATAAATCCCAAGCCGAAATTTTAGAACAAACCTTAACCAGTAATCAAGTCCAAATCGACCAAAAAGGTCAACTGGAACAGGATATTATTCAACTACAAAATACCATTGATCAGCTTCAGGAAAAACAAGCCCAAGATCGAGATCAATATCAACAACTACAAGCCCAACAACATCATCGTCAATCTTGGGAAAAGTTATTAACAGGACAACAACAACAGCATCAAACCTTTGCTCAAGACTATCGCAGATTACAACAGGAATTAGTTACTACTCAACAGCAACGTCAAGAATTAGAAGCAGTATTAAAACAAGAAACGGAAATTCAAACCGGATATAATAATTTTATCACCCTACAAACCACCGAAGAAACCCTATCGGTTCAATTTAAAATCTATCAAGATTCCCAACAACAACGCCAACAATTACAAGAACAACAACGCCAACATCTAAACACCTTACAACAGCAAATTCAAAGTCTACAAGCTCGTTTAGAAGCGTTAACCCAACAGGAACAAGATTACTTACAAATTTTAAGCCAAAAAACTGATATTGAAGCGGGATTAGAACAGTTACAAACCGCTCGTAATCGTTTGACTCAGTTTGATCAATTACAATTAGAAGTTACTCCCATTTTACAACAGCGTCAACGCTTACAAACGGAATTAGATCGGGCTCAATCTCGTCAACAAGCACGGTTAGACGAATTAAAAACCTCCGTCGGAAAATTGCAACGTACTATCAAACATCATCGCCCCCAATTAGAACAACAATCACAAACTATTGTTAATAAAATTATTGAACTGGATAAGAAAAAAGTTTATCAAATACGAGTTCGAGAAAAAGGACAGGAGCGCCATAATTTTATTGACCGTTTGAATACGGTTAAACGGGATTATGAAGAAAAATTAGTCGAACTAGATCAGAAGATCAAACTATTATCAAAATCGGAATCCGAGGAAACAGAAACCGCCGAATTACCGTTATTGCGATCGCAGTTTCCCCCTTGTCCTCTTTGCGATCGCCCCCTAGACGAACATCACTGGAATTTAGTTATTTCTAAACAGCAAAATCAACAACAGGAATTCAGAAATGAAATTTGGATGATCCATGAACAGTTAGTAGTTGCGGATCGAGAAATTAAGATTTTACAGGAAGAATATCGACAAATTCAAGAGGATTTATTACCCTATGAAGAATTGCGAGAACACCGAGGAAAAATTCAAGCTCAGTTAGAAGGATTAGATCAAGATGAACAGCAATTACAACAATTAATTTTAGAAGAAAAAGCCGTTCAAAATATTTTAGATACGGGTAATTATGCAACGGATTTATATGCAGAATTACAGGATCTAGAGCATAAATTAAGCCAACTCAATTATAATGAACAAAGCCATGCGTTAGCTAGGAATGAGGAAAAACGGTGGCGTTGGGCGGAAATTAAATATAGTCAAATTCGAGATGCTCAAGACAAATTAACCAAAATTAATACTCAAAAACCAGAATTAGAAACCAAAATTCAATCCTTAACCCAAAGTTTAACTGAAGAAAAAAACAACTCTAAAATTCAACAAAAAATTATAATTTTAGAGCAAAAAATTAACCAAATGGGTTATAATGTTGAGGAGCATAATCGCATCCGTACAGAATTGCGTCAAGCTCAAATTTGGTTAACTAGAACCGAACAATTAAACCAAGCCAAACAACAATATCCTATCCTGCAAAAACGCCTTCAAGAGTTAGAAACCATCACCCAAGAACGGGTAAAAAACCTACAAGCAATCCAAGGACAAATTGAACTATTACAAGAACAATTAAAAGAAACTCCCGACCCGACAGAATCATTAAAACAATTAGAGCAATTAATTCAACAACAACGACTAAAATTAGATCATTATTTAGGACAATTTGGCAGTTTACAACAACAACAAACTCAATTAGATAATTTAAACGCTCAACAAATCGAAATTAAAACCCAATTAGATACCACCCGCCGTCAATATCGAGTTTACGATGAATTAGCAAAAGCCTTTGGTAAAAATGGAATTCAAGCCCTAATGATTGAGAATGTTTTACCCCAATTAGAAGCAGAAACCAATCAAATTTTATCTCGATTATCCTCAAATCAACTCCATGTTCAATTTGTTACCCAACGTACTAGCGGACGGGGTAGTAAATCCTCAAAAAATGCTCCTAAAATGATTGAAACCTTAGAAATTCTAATCGCAGATGCGCGGGGAACTCGCTCCTATGAAACCTATTCTGGAGGGGAAGCCTTTAGAATTAATTTTGCCATTCGGTTAGCCTTAGCAAAACTATTAGCACAACGGGCGGGAACTTCTCTACAAATGTTAATTATTGATGAGGGATTTGGAACTCAAGACGCTGAAGGTTGCGATCGTTTAATTGCGGCTATTAATGCGATCGCTTCTGATTTTGCTTGTATTTTGACTGTCACCCATATTCCTAGTTTAAAAGAAGCTTTTCAAGCTAGAATTGAAGTTAATAAAACTAGCCAAGGTTCTCAAATTTATCTCTCAATTTAATTACATAACTAGCAAATCCTGAAAAAAGTGCTTGGAAATTTAGGTCAAGAATATGCAATTAATTTTGTTTAGGTACTTAACAAAACGAGGTTTTTATGACTTTGGATGACGAACTTAATACAACCCTACTCAGTTTCACTGACCTACAAGCGGAATTAAATTTACGTCATGCTCAAGACGCCCTCCGCGATATTGTAGACCATCTTGACTTAACTCCCACGGAAAGAGAAGGTTTAGAACCTGATATTGGGGGTTTGCAAAGAATGATGGATAAATTAGACCGTACCTGTGTACAAATTGCGGTATTTGGAATGGTTGGAAGGGGAAAATCTTCGGTATTAAATGCTTTATTAGGTCAAGAAGTATTTATTTCTGGCCCAATTCATGGTGTTACCCAAACCACTCAAATTCAGCCCTGGGAAATGACCGATAACCAAATATCTAATATTCCTACGGTTTCCTATAGAATTTGTCAAATTGAACTGATTGATACCCCAGGAATTGACGAGGTAGATGGGGAAACCCGCGAAAAAATTGCTCGTCAGGTAGCGCAACAAGTTGATTTATTATTATTTGTTATTGCTGGAGATATTACCCAAGTTGAATATGATGCGCTTTCGCAATTACGAGAAGCGGGAAAACCGATGTTATTAGTATTTAATAAAATTGATCAATATCCCGAAGCTGATCGACAGGCAATTTATGAAAAAATTAGAGATGAAAGAGTCAAAGAATTGTTGTCTCCCGATGAAATTGTGATGGCGGCGGCTTCTCCTTTAATCGCTAAAGCTATTCGTCGTCCCGATGGAACTTTAATCGCCGAAATTACTCGAGGAGAACCTCAAATTGAGGAATTAAAGTTAAAAATTTTAGAGATTTTGGATCGGGAAGGGAAATCATTAGTCGCCTTAAATACGATGTTATATGCCGGGGATGTGAATGAAAAATTAGTCCGGCGAAAAATGGAAATTCGAGAAGCAAGTGCTAATCGAGTAATTTGGAATGGGGTGATGACTAAATCAATTGCGATCGCCTTAAACCCAATGATGATGATTGATTTATTCAGTGGGGCGGTAATCGATGTGGCCTTAATATTGACCTTATCTAAACTTTATGGAATTTCCATGACTCAACAGGGGGCGGTAGAATTATTACAAAAAATTGCCCTAAGTATGGGAGGAATTACTGCTAGTGAATTAGTCGCAAATTTTGGTTTAAGTTCTTTAAAAAGTATATTAGGATTAACGGCCACAGCTACCGGGGGATTATCATTAATTCCCTATCTATCTGTTGCTATTCCCCAAGCTGCGATCGCCGGGGTTTCTGGTTATGCGATTGGACAGGTAACAAAAGCCTATTTAGCCAATGGTGCATCCTGGGGAGAAGAAGGGCCAAAAGCTGTGGTTCAAAATATTTTAGAAACCTTAGATGAAACTTCAATTATGAACCGAATTAAACAGGAATTATGGAAAAAAATTAATCTTCAAAAAAAAATTAAGGAAATTTAATTCTGTTGGGAATTAAAATTATATATTTTAGCATTTTCCCCAGTAGAGACTTTGCCTGTAACGTTTCTACTGGGGGGTTAGGGATTGTCCCTGATCGCTTACAATAATTAAAGGATTACGCAGATTAACACAGATTAAAATCCGTGAAATCCGTGAAATCCTCTTAAATCCGTGATCCCTATTCCCTTCTAATATGTCTTTGGATACTCCAATCTCTGAATCGATCATAACTAAATCCGAATCTCCTGTAATTTCACCTGAGATTGATCCTAATTTACAAGTTCGGTTTAAAACCGAAGCCGGACGATTATTGTTATTTTTACCACCGGAAAACAACCGTGAAGATATCGAGACCAATGCCAACCTTAATAATACCTGGACAGAACTCTGGCAACAGTTAAAACATCGCCTCAACGGGGGTGAACACGCAGAACAAGATTATACGGAAGTTTATCTAATGGCAGAAAATCGGTTATTAGATGGGCGTCAACTCCAAGATATTGCTGAGGCGCTAACGGAAGTTCAACTGCAACTGAAACGGGTTAAAACCAGTCGCCGTCAAACCGCAGTAGCAGCAGCTATGGCGGGCTATAGCGTCGATCAGGATGTGGAACGGGAAACCTTGGCTCAACCAGTGTTAGAGACGACTACAGCCCCCTTAGCAGAACCGTTATATTTGAAAATGACCGTGCGCTCTGGTGTGGATATTCGTCACCCAGGAACCATTGTAATTGTCGGGGATGTGAACCCGGGTAGTTCGGTGATTGCCGATGGCGATATTATTATTTGGGGACGGTTGCGGGGAAATGCCCACGCCGGGGCTAAAGGAAATCCCAATAGTTTAATTATGGCTTTGCAAATGGAACCTAAGTTAATTCGGATTGCGGATCAGGTGGCGCGGGGGCCAGAAATCACCCCAGAACATTTTTACCCGGAAGTCGCCTATATCAATACCACCGGGATTCGGATTAGTCCGGCGAAGGAAGTGGCCAAGGCTAGAGTGTTGACCCTGGATATAAATGGGTAATGGGTGATGGGTGATGCGCCAGGTGTCAATAAAATAGGTTATTCTGAACACCGGATCGATTATTGCTGAATACAAATTTTTAAAATATGAGTCGTGTTATTGTGATTACCTCTGGAAAAGGAGGGGTGGGAAAAACTACTTGTACCGCTAATGTGGGTATGAGTTTGGCAAAACGGGGCCACAGTGTTGTGGTAATTGATGCGGATTTTGGTCTGAGAAATTTAGACTTACTCTTGGGTTTAGAAAATCGGATTGTTTATACAGCAATGGAGGTTTTATCGGGGGAATGTCGCCTGGAACAAGCCTTAGTGAAAGATAAACGAGAATCCCGTTTAGTGTTATTACCTGCGGCTCAAAATCGGATGAAAGAGGCTGTTACCCCCGATCAAATGAAGCAATTAGTAGCGATGTTGGAAGGCAAATATGATTATATTATCATTGATTGTCCGGCGGGAATTGAACAGGGATTTCAAAATGCGATCGCCCCGGCAAAAGAAGCAATTATTGTCACCACTCCCGAAGTTTCAGCCGTTAGAGATGCGGATCGAGTGATTGGTTTATTAGAGGCAAATTCGGTTAAAAAAATTCGGTTATTAATTAATCGGATTAAGCCTTTAATGGTGGAAGCCAACGATATGATGTCGGTACAGGATGTGGAAGAGATTCTAGCAATTCCTTTAATTGGGGTGGTTCCCGATGATGAAAATGTGATTGTTTCCACCAATAAAGGAGAACCTTTAGTATTAGCAGAAAATCCTTCCCAAGCGGCGCAAGCGTTTACGAATGTGGTGCGTCGAATTGAAGGGGAAAAAGTCGCATTCCTTGACCTTAACCCCCGTCCAGAAGGGTTTTTCGCTAAACTGCGTCGTTTGCTTTCATCTAAAGTTCGCTAAAAGTATATCTTGAAATTGTTGATCTGACTGCTTCTGTATTTATCCTCCAAACCCCCATGAAAATTAATGAACTCATAGAAAGACTTTTTCCTCGAAATCATCAAACCAGTCGAGAGGAAGCTAAACAACGCTTGAAGTTGGTCTTAGCCCATGACCGGGCTGATCTATCGGCGGAAATGGTGGAAGCCATGCGAAAAGAAATCATGGAAGTGGTATCTCGTTATGTAGAAATAGATACCGATGATTCAGAATTTAACTTAGAAAGTGATAACCGAGCTACCGCATTAGTGGCTAATTTATTAATTCGTCGGGTTAAACAAAGGGGATTATTCATGGCTGAATCTCCTCCTCCAGAACTTAAAACTGAATCTCCTAAAGACGAGGAGACTGAGGAAACCTCACCCCAACCGTCCCCAACCCCAACCCCCAAACCATCTACTTCACTTAAATCCGAGTTAAAAGCTCCTCCTCCTCCACCGGAGAAAAGCACAGAAAATCCAGATTGACATCCACCCCACCGTAAAACGGGCAACAACCCAGTTTTTGTAATAGGATAGCTTGTATTAGAGTCCTAAAGGACTCACTACGGTTAATTAAGGGGGAGTTCGGGACTGACCATCAGGGTTAATACTTCGTCCCCAATGCCTTTTAATTTATGGAATTCTTGGCTGATAATTTCCCCCCGAGGGAGATAGTTAGCCACTTCCGTAGAGACTAAAATACTATTGGGATGGGCAACCTCCTGTAACCT
>Ga0208362_1000443_pt1 | contig 14153 bp, 12 predicted proteins | sample LakMenEpi13Oct10_FD_150693 | JGI IMG/M metagenome (GOLD analysis project Ga0208362, IMG submission 150693) | Freshwater microbial communities from Lake Mendota, WI - 13OCT2010 deep hole epilimnion (SPAdes) | ecosystem: Environmental > Aquatic > Freshwater > Lake > Epilimnion/Euphotic zone ... | reverse complement strand
TTTTTCCTGCAAATTTCTTTTCAAAATAATCTTGAGGCAAAACCGTCTCAATTTCTTTTGCTTCACCAGCTTTCATTCCAAGCAGTTTCTCGAAAACCCCAGGCGCAAAAGCATCTTTAGAAACAACAATTTTGACATCTTTTCCTTTATTGTCAGGCATTTGCTCGCCATCTGGGAAGCTACCCTCAAAGTCCATTGTAATTACATCACCTTCTTCAATAATTGCATCTTGTGCAAGCTCTTCAAGGGGAGCAAATTCTTTAGACAAGTTAATTAATAGCGATTCAATAGAAACATCTTTTAATTCAGATTTTGGTACTTCAACTTCTATACCTTTATAATCGCTTAAAGTGACATTTGGTCTTAATTCAAGTAAAAGAGAAACATTTAAACTATTTTCAAAATCAAAATTAGTATTTTCTAAAGCAGGCTTGGAAATTAAATCTAGTTTTTCGTTAACCAAAGCTTTTTGTAAATTGTCAGCCAGTATTTTTTCAATGGCCTGCATTTCAACGGCTCTTTTGCCAAATCTTTCTTCAACAATTGATTTTGGTATTTTGCCAGGAATAAAACCTGAAACTTTGAGACCTTTGCTCATTTCTTTGATTACAAAACTATAAGCCTTACTAGCTTCAGTCTTATCAAATTCAAGAATTAATTTGACTTTGCATTCTTCTAAATTTTCTAATTGAGTTTTCATCGGTCTATTAAGGCTTTATTACAGGAATTATTTAAGTGTATATTCTAGAAACTATTGCAGGAATTATTTCTCTAAGATTTTCCAAAACAAAGATTTCCTAAAAGCTTATCATTCATTTTTGCTGTCCTAATGCTCATCCATATAAATTTTTCCGAATGGAATTAAAACTTTAGATAATCTTGTGATTCTTGCTGGTTGTTTGAGAATTCTCCAAAGCCATTCCAAGCCGATTAGTTGCAAGAATTTGGGGGCTCTGTCAACTAGGCCTGCCCAAACATCAAAGGAGCCACCAATTCCGATGCTTATCCCTCTAAATCCTCTTTTAGTCAAGTTATGCAAAAATATTTCTTGCCTTTCAAATGGCATTGCAATAAGCAACAGTGAAGGTTGAAGTTCTAGTAAAACCTCAATTATTTTCACTTCGTCTTTTTCCCCGAAAAAACCATTACGGCTATAAATTAAATTTGGTTTACCAATCTCTTTTTGGATTTTATCAATTGCACCTCGCAAAGACTGATCGGTTGAACCAATTAGGGCAATTTGCAAATCATATTTAATAGCTTGATTTAATAATTCCCAAGCTAATTCAATTCCTGGCAGCCTTTTTACACCTCGAATTCCGAGTTTTTGTAAAAGCAAAATAATGCCGATTCCGTCTGGAATAATAGCTTCAGCCGATTGAATTGCTTGATGAAGGCTAGGCTTTTCTTTTGCCGCAATTAACATTTCCGGGTTAAGCGTTACAATCCTCATGGGCAGTCCACGTTGCCAGTTTTCATCAATAGTTTGCAGAATTTCAACTTTATTATTTAAAGTTATCTCAAACTGATTGCTACCTATTTTTTTCTTTCTGAGTTGCATTGGGCGGATAAATAAAGAACAAGAAATTTAGAACAATTTTATTTTAGATTAGCTGTATTTAAGCTCAGTAACACTGATTCAGTTTAGCCTAAAATACTGGAAGGTTGAAATTTGGGGTTTGAAAGCTAGTGTTTAAAACTTATTGTTTGAAATATATGGCACCACCGTAAAAAGTTTTATTAATTGTACTTTTTTGAATAAATGGCCTAGATAAATCGATAATGCTTTTAACTTTTCCTGCGCTAGTTTGAGAATTTGGATCACCAAGGCTGGAGGCATAATTGTTTGTAATAGTTGTGATTTGATGAGTTATTCCATTGCTACATTCATTAATGAAATTCAAATTATTTTGATCTTGAAATTGAATTGGTAATTCAGAAAATTCTTTAATTGTTTTGGCCTCTGCTTGAGCGAAATTAGAACAGGTGAGATGACCTTGACTGATTGCAAATTGCTCACCATTAATTATGGCTGCTCTGGAAGATGTCGATGGAGAGTAATAATTGTAAACTCCCTCTGAACAAGCTTTTTGATCATTGGAGGTGGCAAACAAACAAAAGCTCATCAAGCTGAAAAAAACAAATAGTTGTTTTGCTTTTGCAAAGAAAGATTTGGATGTATATATTTTTGAAACAGCATTCATGAGGTTGAAACTCTTTTTAGTTAAGCTATTTAAAGAAAAAAATAAATTTTCCCAATTTATTAATTTAAGTTTGTAGTACAGCATTGCAATGAAATATTTATACTTTGAGTGTCTAAGTTGATTTATTGGATTGAATTTTTATTAAGCTTTGTACTAAGTTTTCACTAAGCCTTTCATTTGGAGGATTTAGGATCAAAGCTGTGAGTTAATCAATGCCAAATGTTTTTTCAAATTGAGTAATTTTCAAATATTCAGTTTGATGGTTTTTATGCTTTATTAGATTTTAAGAATGAAATTTCCTTTATTTGTTGCATTTTTATCAATATTTCTTTTCTCTTTTGTTCCATCAGCAACTAGAGCAGAGGATAATCCAAACCAATTTTTAAAGGAAAATTCCAATATACAAGTATTAGGAAATACCGAAACTCCAATTGTCTCTGGGCAAGTTACTTCAACGAACTCAGCAGCTGAATCCAAAAGTGAAGTTAAGGAATTTCAAGATAGGTTGCAAGATAGCTTAAAGGGGCAATCTCAAGAACAAAATACCGAATTAGAAATATCATTGGATCAAGCAATTGAAGAGAGTATTAGAAAAAATCTGCAAGTAAAAATCAGTCGTGATTCAGTCAAAATTGCTGAACTAGATTCCAAAATTCTCAGGGGTCTTTATGCACCGATCATCGGTTCAGAAAGCAATTACAGAAATGAAAAAACTCCAGTTACTAATGTTTTTGCTGGTGGACAAAATGGCCGAGTTCAAACTGAATCATGGAATTGGAATACTTTTTTGAAAGGCCAACTACCAACTGGTGGGAAATATGATTTGAGCTTTGACAATAGAAGAACTCGTACCGATAATCAATTTCAATTTCAATTTCTGGTACCTGAATATTCTTCGACCTTGAAATTGAGCGTGACTCAGCCATTGCTCAAAAACATGTGGATTGATGAGAATCGCCGCAAAATCAAAATTGCCAAAATTAATAAGCAAATTTCTGAAGATGATTTTGATTTGCAATTGCAAGAAATTGTTTACAAAACCGAAATTACTTATCAGGATTTTGTCTTGGCTGGTAAAACTGTTTCAATTAATCAAGAATCGGTTGATTTGGCGAAAGAGCAATTGAGAAGAACCGAGAGATTAGGAGAAATAGGCGAAGCTCCAAAAATAGATGCCGTTTCAGCTGAAGCAGAGTACGAAAAGAGAAAAGAAGAATTAGCAGTTGCAGAAGAAAAATTATACAGAGCCGAAAACGCTTTGAAACTTTTAATTGCGGATGGAATTCAATCATTTTATTGGCAGTCAAAAATAAAACCCTCCGAAAAGCTCGAAAAGAAATCTCTTAAAATGGCAAGTATTCAATCAGCTCTTCAGGATGCACTTTTCAAAAGACCTGAATTTCGCAAAATTGATAAGCAGCTTAAAGCCAAAGGAGTTGAAAGAAGATATCTGATTAATCAAGGATTTCCGCAATTAGACTTGGTTACTGATTATTCAATGCAAGGTGTTTCTGGTTCACCTCGGGCTTTACAATCCAGCCCATTTGGCGGGAGTTCAACTATTCTTCCTCGATTTACAGGTGATTATTCTGATAATTTGGATAATGTTTTTTCAAATGATTTTAATACAATTCAAGTTGGTATTAACCTCTCGTGGCCGATTGCACCAGGTAGTACAAAAAAAATCCTTAAAAAAAATGACTTAGAAATTCATCAATTCAAAATACAATTAGATGATTTGACACAGAATGTAAATGCAGAAATGAAAAATGCTGATAATGCAATTAAAACTGCGGAGCAAAGAATAAAAGCGGCAGAAGCATCTTTGAATGCAAGTGAAAAACAATTGGATGGCGAAATCAAAAAATTCAAACTTGGGCTTACAACAAATTTTCTAGTTTTAACCAGACAAAATGAATTGTCTCAGGCAAGATTGAGAAGGGTTTCTGCAATTGCTGATTACAATAAGGCTGTCAGTGAGCTAGAAAAAGCAGCTGGAATTATTCTTGCAGGTAGAAATATAAGTGTGGAGTAATTTAACTTTACATATCAGTTCTTTTATCCCACCAACCACCGAAGGGGACACATAAACTGAGTTTCCAAATTCTTTGCGAGAAGATTTAGGAGTAAAAAAAATCCTTAGCGAGTAATTCCTCGAATTGAAATGGGTTTTACAAAAATAGTATTGAGGCTTGTTTTTATTGACCACCACTTGCAACAGTTACATTTCCATTTAATGGGTTAGTTTGCGCAGTACCGCTTTGATCGATAAATGCTCTCCAAGCAATAAGGGCTTGCAAGCCACATTCAAAAAAGACTTTGCCAATTATTTTGATTTCGCACAAACCATAATTCAGAACTTGGCATTTGAAAGAATGATCGGATAATAGAAATTTAGCTGATTCAATAGTATCGATTGAACAATTACCAATATCATTCATTACTTGGTCATAACTTGAAATCAATGGCGTAAGGAAAGCAATACTGATATAAAGCAGCCAACGCACCAAATAAGGAAGATTATTTACAAACCATTTGATTAATTGATTCATAAATAATTTATTCCCTCATCCATTTGGACTATATCGATTGAAGAATATATTTCTTTTTTATATTCTGATAGGGATTTTTTTCGTGATAATTTCCTTAAATAATTCGGCAATATCTCGTTGCAATGATCAGAAGACCTAGCGTTGAGGTTGCTCTTTTAAGGAGGAATGTGAAAATCCCATTTTTGATTACAACTTTTTTTTCTGATTTGTCTCATCAGACTATGAGCCAGACTAGAAGAAGTTAGATATTCAATGCCAGAATGAAAAGCTCAGAATAAAAAGCTCAGAATAAAGCTGACTTAATTGTCCAATGAAGCATAATCCTGAAAAGCTTTGAAATTTAAACCAAAGCTTTTTGTTTACTTGAATTATTTTGATTAGATGAACTATTAGTTGAATTTATTTGTTCAGATGTTTTCTTTTGAGTAATGGCTTTAATACCTAGAAATGCAATATATGCAAAACAAATTGTGCCAGCAATAATCAATGCGTTTGCGAGTGAGCCAACAACTTTTTCGCTAATAAATCCAATCGCTGGAGTAATGAAAGCACCGCCTGCAATCGCAGTACAAAGTATTCCTGCAACTGTGCCTTCTTGACTTTTATCAAAGGAATTTACTGCCAAAGAAAAAATACTTGGAAACATAATTGAAGTAAAAAATCCAACTGTAATAAAAGCAATACTTGCAATGCTGAGTGATGGAATTAAAACTGCAACAATCAAAGATATTAAAGAACCTGTTGCATAGACGATTAATGCTTTGGGAGCTTCTAAGTAGTTCAGCACAAAGCCACCAGTGAAACGACCAACTGATTGTAATATCCAATAAAGTGAAACTACTTGAGCAGCATTAGTTTTTTCAATTTGGAATTTGTCGACTAAAAAAGTAGAAATCCAAGTTGCAACACCAACTTCAATGCCAACATAAACAAAAATACCAAGTGCAAAAAGCAACATTAATGGATTGCCAGCGAGCTTAATGTAATCAGCAGTGGTTGGTTTTTTGTAATTTAATTCTTGTTTTGACTCAGGTATAGAAGTCATTAAAACTAAAGCAGCCACTAGAACGCTAAGCCCAGCGACAATATAATAAATTGATTGCCAACCAAAACCAAGATTCTTGATCAAATAACCAATTAAAAAGCCACCACCAGCTCCACCAATTCCACAGAAAACCTGTGCCAAAGTTAGATTGCGTGAGTATTTAGCAGGATCTTCATCAATTTTTTTAACAAGTAAATTTCCAACTAATTGAAGAGCGGTTACACCAACTCCAATACAAAAAATCGAGACCATGCCAATTCCATAAACTGGCTTAAGTGCAAAGGAAACTGCACCAATTAAGACCAAAGATACTCCCCAGAGAAAAGTTTTTTTATTGCCAATATTGTCGAGCAAAATCCCTTGGGGAAGCGAAGTAAGTCCGTAAGCCAAAAAGAAAACGGAGCCGAGCAAACTAACTAAAGTATTACTGAGGTGAAAATCTTCTTTCCAAAATGGAAGCAACATGCCAGGTATATTAGTGACCAATGCAAAAGTGAAATAGTTTAATAGAAGTAAAAAAAGCAGTTGCAATCTTGATGAATTTTTTTGTGATGTTTGGGCTTGCGTATTCACAGTAATTACCTCTTTGGGCTGATTGAGCTATTTTGGAAAGGAGTTGGTTATGAAATTATCAGTATTAGATAGATTTTTTATTCCACCTTAGTCGAACTAATCACAAAAACTTGTAAAAAATAAAACTAAATTTTTGAATATTCTAAATCAAGAAAGATAAAAAGTCTGAAGCTTGATTCTCATGAATTAATGATTTATCTGCGTGAGCTGATTTGTTCGATTGTAAATCATTATTTCATTCTCTCGGCAAGCATGTGAATTAATTAACTGATTTGAGCAAGCAGTTTAATGCAATTTACTTTTGAGCACTAATTTTAGGATTATTTAGATGCAGTTAGAAAAAGAACATGCAAAGTCTAGATTAGAAAAATAATCAAATGTTTTGAGATTTAGGCAGTTGCCATTTGAGCTTCAGAGAGTGCTCTCTTTTTTTGATCATTATTATTCATCCAACTCGAAAAAGCGGAAATTAAAGTAGGAATCGAGGAGTACAAATATGTAGCAGTTAGAGTCAATCCATAAAGATTTCCTGTCAAGCTTGTAATGTCTGCATTCTTGATTTTCTCAGGAAGCGGCAAATTGGAATTTGGAAAAATTGCGCTTAATGGTTTTTCAGGAAGCAAAGCTAATAATCCTTCAATTGCACAAAAACGATTTTCAATTCCTTGAGCAAAATTTATTCTTCTTAGATCCAGATTTATTAATTTAGGTGCTAAATTAATTTTGGATGAACCAAGCCATAACATCGGAATTGATAGGCTTCCAGCTTCCCAAAAAGTTTTCAATTTAGGATTATTACCTGATAAGAAATTGAATACTCTTTCTTTAAACTTATTCGTAAATTCACAAAATTTACTATTTTGAAGACTTGGAAAAATCTTTTTCTCGCCCATGAGAAGCTTACTAAGTGTTGCGTAACCAACAACTAAACCTGCTACAAGCTGAATAGCTGCATTGAGATTGCTGGCTGCTTGACTATCTTGATGTACAAATATTGCTGAATAATTTTTTGCCAGTGAATTTTTGAGCATTTGAGATTCATCAGACGACAAAGTTGCTAAAGCATTTATTCCTTGTGTATTGAATTTTTCAATCAATGAATCAACGATTTCTAATAATGAGTTTTGTCCTTTAGTTCCACCATGAGGAGATACCAAACTATTGTAATAAGAATTAGAAGATAATCCACCGCTAAATGAATTCACTAATTCCTCAATGCTGCTGGCAGTAAAGGCTAAAACTGAAAGAACAGGTTTCTCAGCAAATTCCGCAAATCCCCATAAGGCTTCTAGCGCACCGGTACCTGCAGTTGCTGCTTGTAAATTTCGAGATTTCTGTACGGTTTGAGCTTCACTCAATATCAAGGTCCTGAGTTGATATAAATTATCCAAAATTGCTTGTAAGTCCAAACCCTGATTGTTAGAGGTGAGAGTTGCTCCAGATCCAGCCTGCAAGCCAAGGGTAAACCTATTACTGTTAGCAGAATAAGTTTGAGGAGATAATGATTTAAGTGCAGCTACTGACAAGTGATTAGAATTAAGATAGAGAATAAATTTGTTTTACAAATTCTTTGTGAAGGCTAAATTGTCTGCAAAAAATCTTTTGAAATAAAGCGCGCGCTATTGAGAATCTTTCGCAATAAGAATAAGCATCATTTTGTTCTAATTGAGAATTATTTGCAATAAGAATATTTATCAATCTCAATTAACTTTTGTTAACTTATTGAAAATCTTCACTAGGTCCAGCGGAAAAGTGACCATGATCCGAAAAAAGAGACAAATTGTACACAGAACAAGTCAATAGTAAAAAGGAGTTCAATTTATGTCCAAATACGAAAAAGAATCTAAAGAAGAAGCAATTAGATTGTACCAAGCTTGACGACTCCCTCTAAATCAACGAGGCCACGTGTTTTCAGATTTCCATCCGCTTCTCTAAATTTGTTTCAATCTATTTAGTTATTTCAGTCAAGTCATCATTATGACCAACTTATCCTTTTGCATTTCTTTTAGTTCTTTTTCAGAGATTCCTAAAAGAGCTAAAACAGGATGCGGAAAAGAATTAAGAGAATTAGTTTTAAGGCTTAAAGAATCAGCAGAAGAGGAATTTACAAAGAAATACAATGAACTCAAAGAAAGATACAAAGAGTTTTGAAAGAAAGAAATGAGTCAGGAGAATTCAAACACAAAAGGCTTAGATCAGCATTTAATGGCATCAAAAGGCAATTACCATATCTCTTTACCTTTGAGAAATTTCCCAATTTAAGAATTGAAAAGACAACAAATTCATGTGATGGTTACTTCTCCCACCTGAAGGCTAAAGTGAACATCCACCGTGGAATCAGCACCAGAAGAAAGATTCAAATGATTATTAAACTGATTTCATCATAATTCAGCTCTCTTTTTTCTATATGCAAAAAAAGGTTTCCTGTGATTGCGAATGGCTGGTTTCTCCTATGCGCCATGAATCGTCTCGGAGCAATCAGGCTTATGCTTTCAAGAACTCAGCATCCCCTTATTCGTTATTCGTTTCAACTTGTTGGGTTTCTTCAGTTTGTCTGCCAGATGATTGAGCAACAGTATATTTCTTTTTCTTTTTGAGAGCTTCAGTCGCACTTGCTGCATTAGGAACTGTATTAGTTTGAATAATTGGAGGAATAGTTTGATTTTGTACTTGAGGTTTTGGTGGAGCCTGAATGAGTGAGTTGCCAACTGAGAGAATAAAAGGTACTAGTTTTTCAAGTAATCTTTCAGGTTGTGAATTCCATCTGAGGACAATTTCATTGTGAGCTTTAGTCCGAATATCATTTAACAGCAAATCATTAGACTTCTTGGCGATAGCACCGGGTTTGTCTAATCCAAAATCTTTCAATTCTAGATGTTCTTTGGGGCAGATTTTATAAACACTGTTTTGCTGAGCTGTTGGCAAATCTTCACGCCTTTTTAAAACGGAAACATAGTTTTGTGGATTAAGTCCTATTGGGTAAGTGCGACACATTGTTGGTCTATTTTCATAAACTGAACAGCGCGCTTCTGCTCTACTACCTGGATGATCAGCATGATTTGGAAGCTCAGGATTTATTTGTTGTTCTGTTCTCAGTGATTCATCAAGAAAATTACATTTAAGCGTGCCTGGAAACAAGCCTGATTCAACTCTTTTAAGAGCTAAGGAATAAACAAAACCCTTTTTATCTTGATTATCAAATATGAATGGCAACATCATTTGCTTATTATTCATATAGTCAAGATTGTAAGGTGTTGGTTCAAAGGAAACTCCCTGCACTGCTTTATCTAGTCCAAGATTATTGGCTAAATCCAAAAAATCAAGAATAGTGATTATTAAACGATATGTACGGCAGCATCCAGCATGACAACTATCACAAATTGTTGAACTCATTGAAAATTACAGTGTTTGACAGGGTTGAGATAAAAGCAATTGAAAGAAAAAAGATTTAGTTAACTCATGGACTAACTTTTTTACATAACAAGTACTTTCCCTATCAAATTCAAGAATCACAGCTTTATTGAAACTTTTTGAAAAATTTTTATTTCTTTGTAAATTTAAGATTCTGTGATCGCTATATATTCCATATCATTTAAGGCTTTGCTTTTTATTTATAAGTTGAGACTAAATAATGTTGAAAGGGAATGAATATCAGTAAATATTTGTTTAAATGAATCGGATAATTTTTATGATGTTGTCAAGATTCGGGATTTGAGCCTCTATGCGTAATATATTCACAATTGCTAGCCGAGAATTCAAATCAATAGTTCTCACAAAAACTTATATTGCCAGCATTTTGCTAGTTCCAATTGTTTGTTTTGCCACAATTGCAATTGCCTTTTCGCTTCAATTTATCAATGTGTTGGCAAAGCCAAATCTTCCGAATGTGATTATCGATCGAGAAGGGGCTTTTTCTAATTTCCTTTTGCAATCCAGTCAAAATCAAATCAGCAAACTCAATCTTGAGATTTATGTGGCTGATCCTGTTCAAATGAGTTCATTAAACAAAAGTTTAAAATTTTATGATTTGAATAAGAGTCAAGAAAAGTCTTTAGAGAAAGTCATTAAACAAAAAATACAAAAACAACAAATTGCAGGCTCGGTTGAAATTCCCCAGGATTTTGCTGTAACAAACAAAGTTATATATATTTCACGAAATAATTTGACTCATACTTTGCCTGGTGAATTAGATTCATTACTCAATCAATTCAGGCTAGCAAAGCTTGGATCAGAAAACAAAATAACTCAAGAACAAATCAAGAAAATATTAGAGCCAATTCAGGTTGAAGCAATTTCAATTGTTGAACAAAACAAAAAAGGAAAAGGTAAGGAAAGTAGTTCAATTCGCCTTTTGGCTGCTGCAGCAATTTATGGGATTTTGTCGATTTGCATTGCTATTCATGGTTCTAAGCTGACAATGTCAATTTTGGAGGAAAAGAAAACCAAAATTGTTGAAATGCTTTTATCAACCGTAAAGCCGCTTGAATTTATGTGGGGAAAAATCCTTGGAAGTGCGGCGGCGGCTATTCTTCAGACAGGTATTTGGAGTGTCATGCTGTTTTTTCTCTTTGTGAATTCTGGAGCTATGGTTTTTGATTCAACCGCCAAAATTATTGTGGGCTCAAGTTCAGCATCAGCGCTCGGATCCAATTCAGGTCAAGTATCTAACTATACTCCTAGGGCTGGGACAGATTTGCTCAAAGCGGGTAATTTTACAAATGGCATTCATGAAGAAGCCTCAATAGAAATGCTTGATAATCCGCATATATCAGCTAATCCAGAATTGTTGATTTATTTAATTATTTTCGCAATTACTGGATTCTTACTTTATGCAACTCTCTTTGCCGCAGTTGGAGCAATTGCCAGCTCAGTTACAGAAGCGCAATATCTTGAAACACCGCTTGTTTTCCTGATGATGTTTCCAACTTATTTGTTCTTGCCTTTGATTGATAACCCGAATGGGCCAGTAATTATTGCCAGCTCATTTTTTCCTTATTTCAGTCCATTTGTGATGTATTCAAGAATTTGCGTTGATCAAGTACCTTTTACACAGATCTTTATCAGCATTGTGTTGTTGATTCTGGCGATTGTAATTAATGTTTTGCTGGTCTCAGCTCTCTACAGAGGCGGGGTTTTGCTCTATGGCAAGAAAATCAATTTTACGGAATTATTCAATCTTTCAAAAAATCTAATTCATTTGAAGAAGCCTTAAATCTTTTAAGCTGGATTTACATTAATTGTTGGTGCTAATAATTTAGTTTCTAATTTTTTCAAGCCAGCTCTAGTTTGTTTAACTAGGTCACCTAGAGTTTCTTTTATATGATCGATTCCTTTTTCCAAGTGAGAAGAACGCAAAGCTGATATTGCAAGAAAAGCTCCACTGATTAAACCCACAAGATTCCAAATTGGAGATGAATTATTTTGAGGCTCCTGATTAGGTTGTTGAATACAAATAACTTGAGGCTGAACCCCTTGAATTGGTTGTTGAGCCTGTTGCAAAGACTGATAATAAGCCTGCTGCATTTTTTGAATTGCTTCAGGTACATTTCGTCCATTAACAATAGTAATGGAGCCATCAGGACCAGTCACGGCATAAGTGTTACCAGGACCAATTTTTGCTGGGACAATTACCGGTAAGGGGTAAGGGGAACACGGGCCAGAAACTGTGATTGCCATTTGGATTTTCTAGAACCGTAAGGAAGAAAATGACTTGAGACTTTCGACAATGTTAGCAAGCAGTTTGTATAAAAGTTAAGTCAATAATTAATTGAATATTAAATTTGTGTTTAACCAGGCTTTAATTTAATTAATTGTTTTTGCATATCTTTAATCCCGAATCTTTTAGACAAGGACTTAAGTTCTGCTTTCAGAAAGAGTTTTTTAGCCTAAATCTATATTTGAGAACAAGAAAAAGCAGGGATTTTGTCTGTGTTAATATGGATTTACAGGCTTGAAGTGTTGAATTGAAATCAACAAAGTTAAGCAAGACAAAAGTATAAATATGTCAAAGTGAGAAAAATTGAATGGTGGATGATGCTCCGCAAATAAAAATTCTATTTGATCAGGATCAGGCAGATTTTTCTAAGGCTAAGATACAACCATTGGATAATTTATGGAATGAGTTTAGATATACACGCTCAACGATGGTTTTTTTGTATTCGCTCATCAATGAGAAGCACCCAAATAAGGGATTTTTAAATCACTGGCTTAATGAAGTAAGTAAATTGAAAGAGAGCTTGAAGGAAATCCGAAGTAGTTTTGTACAATATTATTTTGATTCCAAGCATTTATTGAGCGAATTTGAAATTAATAAGTATGATTATTGCTATTTAGAGATTATGTTTCATGCTCCAACTCATAATCAATAAAAAGTATTTGGCAAAATTATTTAATATGATTCATCAAAAGATTTTTAGTTTCCCTGTAAATAAGAGTATTAAATAGTGAGTCTTATTAATCAACTCTTGAAGGAAACCCGTTTATCCAGAAAAAATGCTCAAGATGGTATTGAGAGTGAATTTGGGATTATTCAAAAAATACACGGACATTTTTACTATATAAAGAAAAATACCGAGAATTGTGCAGAAGGAATTGATGAGTTCATACCCCTTACTTTGCCGACTAGAATGCAAAAGGAAAATATTTCTGTTTATGTTGGTGATGTAGTAGAAGTTAATCTTGCTAATCAGACAATTAAATCTGTCATTCCTCGCAAATCACTTCTGCCAAGGCCTAAAGTCGCAAATGTTGATTTGGCAATCATAGTAATATCAACAATTGAACCAGCCATTGAATTGGAGCATTTAGATAGGCTTTTGTGCCATGCTGGTATTTCTCTTCCTTGCAAACCAATTATTTGTCTAACTAAGATAGATTTGTTGAATGATTTGAATATACTCAAAGAATACAAAGATTTAGGATATGAAATTTTTCCAGTATGTAATAAAACAGGACAAGGATTTTCTCAATTAAGAATTCACTTGATTGATTCTCTTTCGGTTCTGGCAGGGCATTCTGGGGTGGGTAAGTCTAGCCTTATCAAATCATTGTGTCCTGAGTACAAAATAGAAGTAGGAGAAGTCAGTAAAAAAACTACCAAAGGTACGCATACTACAAGACATACTCAAATCTTTAAAGTTAGCTGTGCTGAAGGTAATTTCCAAATGCTTGATACCCCTGGTTTTAGTAGATTAGATTCGCAAGTTTCGATTGCTGATATATGTAGTGCAAAAGCTTTTCCTGAAATTGGGCTTATTAATGAACTATGTGGATTTGCTGATTGCAAGCATTTGGACGAGGCAGATTGCAAAGTTGTTTTTAGTGAATCAAGAAAAGCTAGCTATAGAAAATTAATGGAAGAGGCTGATCGATGGGAAATTATGCAAGTCGAAGAAAAAAAAGAAATTGGTAATGTAAAGGTAAGCGGTTCTGGTTCACGCATTCCAATTCTCAGGGATTCACAGCGGACAATGTCTAGGAAAAGTGCAAAACAAATGAATAAAGATATTGAGGTTGCTGAAGATGAAAGTGAAGAATTAGAAGATGATGAATAGTGAGTGATTTGAAGCCTGGGCTGTTAATTATTCCTTTACTATCTGTGACTAAGAGCTAGATTCCTTAATTAATTCTTGAGAGTTTAAAACACGTATGACTTAGCTTGTAGAATCTTACGTCTGCAAGTTTAGGTCTAATAGTCAAAAATAGACCTGTTGAAAGTTGAAATAGTTGATAGCAAGAGTGATTTGAGAGAAAATTGATGTACTAATTTAAAGGTACATA
>Ga0208362_1000435_pt1 | contig 14268 bp, 16 predicted proteins | sample LakMenEpi13Oct10_FD_150693 | JGI IMG/M metagenome (GOLD analysis project Ga0208362, IMG submission 150693) | Freshwater microbial communities from Lake Mendota, WI - 13OCT2010 deep hole epilimnion (SPAdes) | ecosystem: Environmental > Aquatic > Freshwater > Lake > Epilimnion/Euphotic zone ... | reverse complement strand
AAGCGACTTTAGCACAGGTAGGATTATTATCCAGAGCCAATGATAAAGTACAAACCTATTCTTTGGGTATGAAGCAAAGATTAGGGATTGGCATTGCATTATTACACGACCCTCAATTGATTATATTAGATGAACCAACCAATGGCTTGGATCCTCAAGGCATCGCAGACATTCGTCAATTGATCAAATCGCTTTCTAAAGACCAGGGTAAAACAGTTTTAGTCTCTTCGCATTTGCTTTCAGAAATAGAACAAATTGCCACCCATATTTTAATTATCCATCAAGGTAAAAAAATGGCAGAAGGGCCTACATCTAGTTTATTGGATCCAAACAAAACTATAGTTCAAATAAAGACATTGGATGATTTAGGTGCAAAGCAAAAATTAATGGCATCTGCCTATGCTACTAATTTATTAGAACGTACCGAAGGACTTTATCTGCGTATTCCTAAATTAGAAATTCCTGCTTTAAATGCTTTTTTAGTAGCTTCTAATATCGACCTTGTTTCATTAGAGGCAAAAAATTCTTTGGAAGATTATTTTTTACAACTTACTTCAACTTTTTAATATGTGGCCCATCATTCAAATTGAACTTTTTAAAATTTATAAGAGGCCTAGAACTTATATTGCTTTTGGTGCTATTGCTGCATTGATTCTTGTGATTCAAATGGGACTAAAAATTGATGGTGAAGCTTATGCTGCATTTTTGATGAAGGATATCAATGATACCTTAACGGTGGATGGTAAAGTCTTAAATGGATATTTGATTTGTTATATTTTATTGCAATTACTACTTGTGCATGTTCCACTATTGGTGGCTTTGATTGCAGCTGATATGCTTTCTGGTGAAGCAAATTTGGGTACTTTGAGGTTATTGTTTACCACACCTTATAGCCGAACACAGTGGGTCTTAGCTAAATTTGTGGCAGCAAGTTTGTATACTATCTTATTATTGATTTGGTTGGCTTTTTTAGCCCTATTCCTAAGCATGTGGATTTTTGGCACGGATGATTTATTCCTAATGAAATCGAATTATGTAGTATTGATTCAAGAACAAGATGTTTTTTGGAGATATTTAGGCGCATTTGTTTTTGCAAGTTTTTCTTTATTGACGGTAGCAGCATTAGGATTTTTGATGTCGAGCTTAGCGAATAATTCAATTGGACCAATTGTGGCCACCATTAGTGCCATTGTTTTTTTTACTATCCTAAGTACGCTCAATATTCCCTTGTTTAATATTGTGAAGCCTTATTTATTTACAACCCATATGAATAATTGGAAAGAATTTTTTGATATTCAAGTCAATGATTCCAACGATGCAATCACAGGGAGTATTTTAAATGTGGCAAAAATTAAAAATTCAATCATTATTCTTACGATACATATTGCTTTGTTTGTAGGCGCTTCTGTTTGGATCATGAAAAAGAAAGATATTTTAAGCTAGTGTAGCTTAAAAAAAATTAATTAGTTCGATATGAAAAAATTGAGTTTACTTATTGTAGGAATATGCCTAATTCAAGCCGCTGCCTTTGCGCAAACCAATCCCTTGATTGAAAGGGTGACTAAGAAATTAAATTTAGTCAATGACTACGTGGCAACAGGGGTTATGAAAACCGATGTTGCATTTATCAAAGCCTCATTGGGCAAGGTGAAAGTGTATTTCAAAAAACCAAATTTATTGAAAGTAAAAAAAGAAGGTGGGATTTCCTTATTGCCTAAAGGCGGGGTGTCTGTGACCATCAATTCCTTATTAAATAACAAACAATATATCGCAATCGAATCGGGTGTTCAAGTATTTAAGGGCAAGTCATTGCAAGCGATTAAATTGATCCCAACCGATGAAAAATTAGATTGGGTGATTTCAACTTTATGGATTGATCCAGTGGATGCATTGGTGTACAAGACTTTTACCACAACAAAAGAGAACGGCACCTATGAAATTACTATGGAGTATGGTCAATATGCCAACTATGGATTGCCAAGCAAGCTTGTTTTTGGTTTCAACACCAAGGACTATAAACTACCTAATGGAATTACCTTAGAATTTGGAGATGAGGATCCTGCAGCAAAGCAAAAAGCTTTAAAGCAAAAAAAAGGTACCATCGAAATCACCTATACAAAATATGTAATCAATGAAGGCGTTTCCAATTCTATGTTTTAAATTGCATTGAATGAAAAACTTAGTTGTCCTGTTTGTTTTACTATTGCAGTTGCCCCTTCAGGCCCAGTCACCCAATCAATCTAAAGTATTGGAATCTGCGGTCATGCAATTTAATCAGGCCAACAATCCTAATTCCTATAAACAACTATACCTGCAATTTGAACAGCTTTATAGTGTAGATAAAACTAATTGGTTGATTCCTTATTATGCTGGAATGACTAAATCGATTATGTGTCTTTTGAAGATGGGCGATAGAGATGCACTAGCCAATGATGCCTTATTATGGGTGGCTAGAGCAAAAGCTATCGAAGTGAATGATGAAATTTATTGCGCAGAAAGTTTAGCTTATACCGCAAAGATGTCGGTGAATCCTGCATTGAGGTGGTTTACCTATGAAGGTAAAATTAAAAACACTTTGAGTTTGGCTAAGAAGTTGAATCCAAGTAATCCTAGGGCCTATATTTTGGAAGCAAACATCCAACAAAAATTACCTTTCATATTTGGTGGTGGATGTAAGTCGGCTAAGCCATTGATACAAAAAGCAGAACTTTTTATTAGTAATCAAAATAGAGCAAATTCAATTGAGCCATCTTGGGGCATTCAATCCTTAGTGAAATTGAAAAAAGCTTGTCCCTTTTAATTGTAGTCAAAAAAATAGGATTAATTCTCGTCTAATCTTTCGTCTACTGCATTTGCAAACATCTTATGGCTTACCTTTTTCAAAGGGTTTAAACGCATATCGCGATAGCCTTGTCTAGCATGAATAATTCGAATACATTCAAAAATACTTGCTGTAAATGAACTTGCATCTGCTTTGTCTTTACCTGCAATATCAAAAGCGGTTCCATGGTCAGGGCTTGTTCTAACAATTGGTAATCCGGCAGTAAAATTCACACCATCTCCAAATGCTAAGGATTTAAATGGAATCATGCCTTGGTCATGGTACATCGCCAAGACTGCATCAAATTTTTCATGTTGTCCTCTTGCAAAAAAAGCATCTGCAGAATACGGTCCGTAAACCAACATCTGTTGCTTTGCTTCTTTAATAGCGGGTTGAATAATTTCAATTTCTTCTTTACCAATCAAACCATCGTCTCCGGCGTGTGGATTTAAGGCCAATACTGCAATACGTGGCTTGTCTACACCAAAATCTTTTTGTAAGCTTCTATGTAGAATTTGTAATTTTTGTTTGATCTTATCCTTGGTAATATGTTGTGCAATATCCTGAATCGTGAGGTGTTCAGTGACTAATGCCATCCTTAAATTTTCTGCCACCAAAAGCATTAGGTTTTCTACATTACCAAATGCATGTTGTAAATAAGGAGTGTGTCCACTAAAATTAAAATTAGGGGACTGGATATTTTTTTTATGAATTGGCGAGGTAACTAAACCGTCAATTTTTTTATTTTTTAATGCATCAACTGCTTTTTCTAAGGAGATCAATGCATATTTTCCACCTATTTCTGTAAGTGCTCCTGGTTCAATGGCAGCTTCTTCCTCCCAGCACTGAATCAAATTAATTTGTTTAGGATTTAACTTATCAAGATCTGGGGCAGTTGTAAAAGACATTTGAAAATTAGGTATCCCCTTGCTATAAAAATTGATTGCTTTGTGGTTCGCAAAAATAACGGGTACCATAAATTCGAGTAGTCGACTATCAGACAATGATTTGATGATTAATTCAATGCCAATACCATTTAAATCTCCGCAAGTAAAGCCTATAATTGGTTTTCTGATGTCTTGATTCATATCCAGTTGATTAGGGTGTAAAAGTACGCACAAAAACCTAACTTTGCTTCATGCAATACACCCTTAAAAAGTCGTTGGGTCAACACTTTCTAAACGATGTCCAAATTTGTTTACAAATCAAAGCTGCCCTTGAGGATGCACCTATTGACCAGTTATTGGAAATTGGTCCAGGCGCAGGTGCTTTAACCCAACATATATTGGACCTGCCTAAACAAGCTTTTAAAGCGGTGGAATTGGATCGTGAAAAAGTAGCCTACCTTTTACATACCTATCCCCAATTGGAGGGTAAATTAATCAATGAAGATTTTTTAGAAACTGCCATTCCTTTTGAGGGTCAATTTACACTAGTGGGTAATTTCCCATATAATATTTCTACACAAATTGTGTTTAGGGTATTGGATTGGAAAGAACAAGTGCCTGTGATGATTGGGATGTTTCAAAAAGAAGTCGCAGAAAGAATAGCAGCTAAGCCGCATTCAAAAGCATATGGTATCTTGAGTGTATTGACCCAAGCATTTTATGAAGTGGAGTATTTATTTGATGTACCACCTTCTGCTTTTACGCCTCCGCCCAATGTAATGAGTGGTGTGATTCGTTTAAAACGTAAAAACACATTTCCTGAGTTTAGTTCTATAAAGAGTTTCTATCATATTGTAAAAATGGCTTTTGGTCAAAGACGTAAAATGCTCAGAAACCCATTGAAACCTTATTTTACAACAGAACAGTTACAAGATCCTATCTTTACAAAGAGAGCCGAGAACTTGACCTATCAAGACTTTGCGGATCTTACTTTTAAAATGCACAATCCATAATCTATGTCTAAAAAAGTAATTGTAACGGCAGCGGTGCATCCTTTTTTAATAGCGACGCTTGAGGAAAAAGGTTTTGAAGTTTGCTACGAACCTGCCATTAGCTATGATGAATTGCACTTAAAGATTGCAGATGCAGTTGGATTGATTGTGACTACAAGGTTGCAAATTGATGCAAAAATAATTGATAGTGCAAAGGCATTAAAATGGATTGGTCGCTTGGGAAGTGGAATGGAATTAATTGACACCGCCGTTGCGGAATCTAAAGGCATACTTTGTGTGAGTAGCCCAGAAGGAAATTGTACTGCCGTAGGAGAACATAGTTTAGGCTTGTTATTGAATTTAATGCATCGCATTCACAGCGCTTATGGTGAAATAAAAATGGGCCAATGGATAAGAGATGCCAATCGTGGAGATGAACTCACTGGGAAAAAAGTGGGCATCATTGGTTTTGGTCATACAGGTGCAGCGTTTGCAAAAGTATTGACAGGGTTTGATGTCGAAATTATCGCACATGATATTTATCCTAGGGCTTTGGGCTGGCAACAGTTCCCCCATGTTAAAATGGTCCAACTGGAAACAATACAACAAGAAGCCGAAGTGATTAGTTTGCACCTCCCTTTAACGCCTCTCACAACGCATTTTGCAAATGCCCATTTTTTTGAGCAATTAAAACAAAAACCCTATTTTTTGAGTACCTGTAGGGGTGGGGTCACATCAACCCAAGCAGTACTTGAAGCGCTTCAAAATCAACAAATTAGAGGGGCCGGGCTAGATGTATTAGAAAATGAACGACTGGAAACTTATAGCCAAGCAGAAAAGGCCAATTTGGAGGCCTTAATGGCCCTGCCAAACTTCATTTTAACCCCTCATATTGCAGGTTATAGCCAGGAGGCTTATTATAAAATGTCTAAGATCTTACTCAAAAAATTAGGGATCATTTGACCCTAATTTGATATCTTTGTTCCATGCAACGCTTCAATTATGTGGCGTTGTATTTTTTTTATATAAAACAGAAGGTATGAGCGAAACAAACGTATACGTAACCCAAGAGACTTTTGATAAAATGCGTGAGGAATTACAACGCATGAAATCGATTGATCGTCCAGCGGCATCAAGAGCGATTGCAGAAGCAAGAGAAAAAGGGGATTTAAAAGAAAATGCCGAATATGATGCAGCGAAAGAAGCACAGGGCATGTTAGAATCAAAAATTAAGCAATTAGAAGTAGCAGTATCGAATGCAAAAATTGTAGACACAAGTACAATTGATACAAGCAAAGTGACCATATTGACTAGGGTGACCATTACGAATCTTGCGACAAAAAAGACGGTGACTTATCAATTAGTAGGAGAGAAGGAAGCCGATTTAAAAGCGGGTAAGATTTCTGCCTCATCTCCAATAGGAAAAGGATTGATTGGTAAAAAAATCGGTGATACTGCAGAAGTTCAGGCACCCAATGGTGTAATGAAATTTAGTATAGATAATATTACCATTTAATCGTCCTGTCCAACCTGCGATGACTATCTTCTCAAAAATAATACAAGGTGAAATACCAGCTTACAAGATTGCAGAGAATGATCTATTCTTTGCATTCTTGGATATTTTTCCATTGCAAAAAGGGCATGTGTTGGTGGTGCCTAAAATAGAAGTAGATAAAGTATTTGAACTACCAGACCAGTATCTTTCCCAAATTTTGGTATTTGCAAAACCTATAGCAGAAGCAATTGCTGCTTGTTTTCCATGTAATCGTGTGAGTATGGTAACAGTAGGACTAGAAGTGCCTCATGCGCATTTGCATTTAATCCCAATGAACCAAGCAGAGGATCTTAATTTTGCTAATCCAAAATTACAATTGTCTAAAGAAGAATTGATTGCAATACAAGAAGCAATCATTGCTAAATTACTTTTTTAATCGAGCTGGATTTTTTTGTATAAAATCATCCCATCCTTTTAAACCCTTTCCTGTACTTATCACTGGTCGATTAATTTGATGCCAATGACATAATGCAACAGCAAGTGCATCTGTGGCATCGTAATGCTTTGGTTTTTCTTTTACATTCAACACGCGCTCTAACATTTTCCAAACCATATCTTTATCCGCATTGCCATTTCCAGTAATCGATTGCTTCACTTTTTTAGGCGCATATTCTGTAACAGGTGTATTGTAATGCATAGCTGCTGCAATGGCTACGCCTTGTGCCCTTCCTAACTTAAGCATACTCTGTACATTCTTCCCAAAAAATGGTGCTTCAATTGCAAAATGCGCTGGATGATAGGTTTCCATTAACTCGATGATCTTTGCATGGATCATCTGTAAGCGGGCATAGATATCTTTTTCTTTGGTCAATTTAAGTACATCCATCATAATGATTTTAGGCTGAACGCCGCCTTGTAAAACTGCAAAGCCCAAAATCTGCGTTCCAGGATCAATACCTAAAATGATTGGTGTTTTTGACATGGGATAAAGTTACAGATATCCCTTCAAAATACGATCTTTACAAAACATGAATTCGAGTAAACTTAAGCCACTACTTTCTCTTGGAAATAAATTGATTGGATTCATTTTATTTGTGATTTGTGCTATTGCGATCTATAATAAGGTTCTACAAAATGAAAATCTGAATCAGTATGGCACAGATTTAAAAATTCAGTTGGCCAAAATTCATTGGTCGGCATGGTTACTGATGGGTTGTTTATTAACCTTGAATTATACCATCGAAGCCATCAAGTGGAAATCTGTTATCGCATCTACCAATAAGTTTAATATCTGGCAAGCATTAAAGGCAGTCTTAGTAGGGCAGGCATTTTCTTTTTTTACCCCAGCAAGATCTGGTGACTATGTAGGTAGAACTTTGTTTCTAGCGCCAGGCACAAAGCTGAAAGGGATTACTCAAATGGCATGGGCTTCCTACGCACAAATTTTAATGACAATTTGTTTTGGATGCTTTGCCTTGTTTTGGAATCTTCCTTTTTTACCATGGTTAAAATGGGTTGCACCTTTAGGAGCAATCATTGCACTGTTTTTGTTTTTTTACAATCAACCTTTAAAGGGCTGGTTGTCAAAAATCAATCTATTGCAAATAGATGCTGCTTTAAAATGGAAATTACTCGCCCTTGCATTGGCTCGATATAGTATTTACCTCATGCAATACAATTGGGCTGCAGAAATGTTATCTATACCTGTTGGTTGGATAGACTTAAGCATTGCCATTATGGCTCTATTGTTTTTCTTAAGTATGATTCCTGCAATCAGTTTGACCGATTTAGTGATACGCGGACAATTGTTTCTATTATTAATGGCACCTTTTTATCAGAATGACGTCATGCTTATTGCTTTAACCACCTTAATATGGATTGTTAATTTTTTAATTCCTTCTATCATAGGTGCTGTTTTATTACTTGGTTTTAGATTAAAGCGATAAATTTATATTCAATCTCATTCGCCATGTTCTTATACCTCTTTCAAATTTGGATGGCTACTTTATTATCTATCATGCCAAAGCAATCCAAAGAGATTTGTAGTCAAACCAATACAGCATTTAATACGGGCGAAAAAATTACCTATACTATTTTTTACAATGTGATAGGATTATATGTAAATGCGGGGGACGCTCAATTTACGGTAACGCCTTCTAAATGGGAAGGGGAGTCTGCGCTTGCATTGACTGCTACTGGTAATTCTAATCGCAGTTATGATTGGATTTTTAAAGTGCGTGATAAATATGAATCTATTGTAGATGCTAAATCTTTATTGCCTTATTATTTTAGTAGAAGTATCAATGAGGGTTCTTTTCATCAAAACCAAACACTCACTTTTAATCAAAAGACCAACGAAGTGATGACTCAAAAAGGTGAATCATTTAAAGTAGCAGATTGTACTTTTGATGTGATCAGTGCTGTTTATGCTGTAAGGAATTTAGATTTTAATAATTTGCAAGTCAATGAGAAAGTGTACTTAAATTTTTTCCTTGATAATGAATTGTACCCTTCTTACTTTAAATTTTTAGGTAAAGAAATTGTACAAACTAAATTTGGCAAGTTTAAAGCTATTAAATTAGCCCCATTACTTGTGAAGGGTTCTATGTTTGAAGGCGGAGAGCGCATGACTATCTGGGTTACAGACGACGAGAACCATATCCCCATTAGAATTGAAACACCTATCATTGTAGGCAGAATTAAAGTGGATATGAAAAGTTATGAAGGGTTAAGACATCCTTTAAGTTCCAAAATTGAATAAGGTAGTCCCTGAATAAAAAGGTAGTTATTTTTTATTTAAGGTCAGCTTGTTTAATTCAAATTAAGCTTTATGCTTTAAGCTGTCTAAGCTAAAGCAGGTTTTTGCTCTAATGCCTTTTTCGGTTACATGCAAGTCACAACATTCATTCACAGCGTCATGTTCAAAAAATAAAGTGTAGTTTTTGGTACATGCTTCGTTTAAGAATAACTCTTTTTCGTTGAGTGTGAAAAGGGGTTGCATATCATAACCCATTACAAAAGGAATTGGTAAATGTCCTACCGAAGGCAATAAGTCTGCCAAATACACAATCTGATGATTGCCATATTGGATCTTAGGCAAGAGCATGCCTTGAGTATGTCCATTGACTACAATGCAACTAATATTTTCAGCAAAATGAATTTCTTGTAAATTGGTATCGCTTTTAAATGGAGGAATCTCAATTAATTTCAATTGACCACTTTCCATTAAAGGCATGATATTTTCTTTTAGGAAGCTTGCTTTTTCTCTTCTATTTGGTTTTGTCGCTGTTTCCCAATGTGGGGCACTTACCCAATAGGTTGCATTGGGTAAAGCCAATTGTAGGGTGCCGTTATTGTCATTTACAGCTCCTCCAACATGGTCAAAGTGTAAATGGGTTAACAGTACGTCTGTAATGTCTTCCGGCTTGAATCCTTGCTCTGCCAAAGCTTCAGCAATTGTTTTTGTTTCAGTTGGTTGATAGTGGCTAAAGAATTTTGCATCTTGTTTATTGCCCATCCCTGTATCAATTAAAATCTTACGCGCTCCAGATACAACAAGCATACATCGAAGTGCCCAAGTACATAAGTTATTTTCATCTGCAGGATTGGTCTTATTCCATATAGATTTAGGCACCACACCAAACATGGCACCACCATCGAGTTTAAAATTACCTGTATGGATACTATAAATTTGCATGTTTATTTTTTAAAGAAGTTCTATATAACAAAATTAAGCCAATGATAAAAAATACACATAATCCAAGTACTGCATTTTTTTGAGAACCCGTTAATTCAATAATAAAACCAAAGCTAAACATACCAATTACAATAGCAACTTTTTCTGTGACATCAAAAAAGCTAAAGAAAGATGCCGTGTCTTTTGTTTCGGGCATTAGTTTAGCATAAGTACTTCTACTCACAGATTGAATTCCACCCATTACAAAACCAACCATGGTTGCTAAGCAATAAAATTCTGTGATGCCGTTTCTTGGTACAAAATATCCAATGATACAAATGGCAATCCAAAAAGATACGGCAATCATTAATGTATTAAAATTACCCAATTTTACAGCCATTCTGCTCATAAGCATAGCACCTGGAATGGCCACCAATTGAATGATTAAAATAGCAATGATTAAATTGGTTGTAGGAATATTCAATTCACTTTTTCCATACAAAGTAGCAGCTAGCATCACTGTTTGAACGCCCATATTGTAAAAAAAGAATGCGCCTAAAAAACGATCTAAAACGGGCATCTTTCTTAATTGTAACCAAACCTTATGTAGTTCCTTATAACCTCCTACAAGAATATTATCTGATTGGTCTGTCTTTAAGTTTTTTTGGCTATCAGGTAATCTAGATATAGACCAATGTCCAAAACCAAACCACCATACCCCTGCTAATAAAAAAGAAATTTGCGAAGCTTTACCAACAGTGATACCAAACAAGTCTGGTTTTAATACAAAGACAAAGCAAATTAATTGTAAAATAACGGCGCCAATATAACCCATCATAAATCCTTTTGCACTTACTCGGTCTTGGTCCTCTGGTGCTGCAATTTCTGGTAAATAGGAATTGTAAAAAACTAGGCTGCTCCAAAAGCCAATACAGGCAATGATCATGGCAGTTAATCCTAATCCAATATGCGCTGAGTCAAAAAAGTAAAGACCACAACATGCCAAGCTTCCCAGTGAACAAAAAAATCGAAGAAATTGTTTTTTATTCCCTCTGAAATCGGCAATCGATGATAGGAGCGGAGATAAAATAGCAACAATTATAAATGCAATTGCTAGTATATAATTGTACAAAGCAGTATTGATGAATTCAAAAGATCCAATGGTCACTTTATCAACTAAAGTGTCCTCATTACCGTCTCCTGTAACAGCCTCATAAAAAGCGGGAAATATAGTGGAAGAAATTACAAGACTATAGACACTATTGGCCCAATCATACATGGCCCAGCTATTAATGACTTTTTTAGATGCAGTTTGCATATTACAAGGGGTTTACACTCAAAATACGAATAAATGCTAATCTATCTTTAAATCCATTAAGCTTTTTGAAGGAAGAGCCAAGCGAGCATGGATAAGCCCAAGGCAATACGGTACCAACCAAATAGAGAGAAGCCTCTTTTTTGGACAAATTGAATAAAGAATTTAACGCTGATCAATGCCACAACAAATGCGACTAATCCTCCAATGCAAAGATTGATTAAGTTGTCTGATATAAATACTTCTGGGTGGTCTTGGTAAACGTCTAGTGTACTTTTTGCAGAAGCTGCTAGCATGGTTGGCACAGCTAAAAAAAATGAAAATTCTGCAGCCGCTTTTTTACTTAATTTTTGGCTTAATCCACCAATAATAGTGGCAGCACTTCGGCTAAGTCCAGGAAATATAATTGCCAATACTTGAAAACATCCAACCCAAAATGCTTGTTTAAATTGAATCGGTTCTTGGTCTACAGACTCAACTTGTTTTTTAAAATAACGATCTATGAATATCAAAGCAATACCACCTAATACCATGACTGTTGCAATCACCCATAGATTATCTAAAACAGCGTCAATGTATTTTTTTAGTAAGGCACCAAAAAGCAATGCTGGCAAGACTGCTAAAAGTAATTTTAAATAAAAACGATAGTCCTTGAAATTAAAAAATTCTTTACGATAGATCACTACAACCGAAAGGATTGCAGCAAATTGAATCACAATCTCATAAAGGTCTACAAATGGACTATCCGCAATCCCCAAAAAAGGGTTAGCGAATTTCATATGTGCCGTACTAGATATGGGCAAAAATTCAGTGATACCCTCAATGATTGCAATTAAGATTGTTTGTAAAGTGTTCATGGTATGGATTAAAAAAAGAGCGATGCAGGCATCGCTCTAATAGATATAATGAAGTTTATGCTTTTTTAAACAAAGCGTATATTTCTACGATAAATCCTGCAACAATCAACAATGGTGCAAGCGTGATTCTTCTGAAGCTATACACTTCATTTTCATTGAATACATTTGGGTCTGCACTTTTGCCTCCAGCCATTAACAACATGCCACCAATAATCAATACCGCGCCAATGATCATCCAAGTATAATTGGATTTACCAAATAGGTCTAGAGAGCGTTTTGTACTTTTTTCTTTCATAATAAATAGATTAATAAAGTTCGTCTAATTTCATTTTTAAATATTTCACCACACTTCGGTAAGTACTAAATACGGAGATACCCACGCCAATCACAATCAGTCCTCCAAATAACAATAAGCTATTACCGATACCTTGTAAGGTTTGAAGTTGAGGGAATTGTGAAGTGGCCCATTGGATTAATCCAAACAATAAAAAGATGGCAATTAAGGCGCTGATTAGGCCATTCATTAAAGCACGTATCACAAGTGGTTTTGAAATAAAGTTTCTTGTTGCGCCCACCATTTGCATGGTCTTAATTAAAAAACGATTGCTAAACATCGCCAAACGAATCGTGTTATCAATACTGATGATCACAATTGTACATAAAATAAAGGATAGCACTAAAAAGATGAAACCAACCTTGGTTGCACGTTCGTTTAAATTGGTCACTAGACTTTTTGGATATTGTATATCCGCCACATCATTTCTAAAATTGCTAGCAATGCTTGAACTTATTTTAGATAAGCTATCTGGGTTCACATATTCTGCTTTGGCAAAAAAGTCAATACTTTCTGGTAAAGGGTTGACATCTAAAATTTTTGACCAGTCTTCGTTGTTTTCCTTATTCCAAATTGCTTTTGCTTTTTCCTTATCTACATATTCAACATTTTTAGCGTAGGGTGCAGCAGCAATAAAAGCCTGAATTTTACCCACTGTATTTTTGTCTGCAGTCCTTAGGTAAACACTAATTCTGATATCCTCTTTGAAATTGTCTCCAATTGCATGAAGGTTTAAGAAAAACCAACCCATGATACCCATAATGAACAACACAATGGCTACCCCAACAATGCTGTAGATATAGTTTGGTTTGCTTCTCTTTAAAGATCCATTTCCGGATACTGCCATGGCATTAAAATTTTACTTGTTCGCACTGCAAATGTAGGGTTTTGAACGCTAAAGACTTACATTTGCAGAGGTCGAATTATACCCAATTTTGTTAAAAATAGGGGGTATGCTGGGCCGGCAGAATCAAAACCGTATAATTACAGATTTTTAAGAAAATTTAGAAGATGGAGTATCAGTTTAGGACGATCGAAAAAAAATGGCAAACAAGCTGGAAAAATCAAAAGGCATATCAGGTTTCCAATCAAAGCAATAAGCCAAAATGTTATGTCTTAGATATGTTCCCTTATCCGAGTGGGGCAGGTTTACATGTGGGGCACCCTTTAGGATATATCGCGTCTGATATTTATAGCAGGTATAAAAGATTAAAAGGATTCAATGTTTTACATCCCATGGGGTATGATGCTTTTGGATTACCCGCTGAACAATATGCCATTGAGCATGGGGTCCATCCTTCTAAAAGCACCCACAACAATATTGATAATTTTAGAAGTCAATTAGACAATATTGGATTTTGTTATGATTGGGATAGGGAGGTAAGAACCTGTGATGCCACTTATTACAAATGGACACAGTGGATCTACTTACAATTATTCAATAGTTATTTTGATCGCAATTTAAACAAGGCCAATCCAATTAGTGCATTGGTGAATGCATTTGAAAAAGAAGGCAATCTGCATCATGCTTGTCCGGCGGATAATGATTTAAATTTTACTGCAACACAATGGAGTAGTTGGGATGAAAAAGCTCAGCAAGAGCTGTTGATGCAATATCGACTGGCCTTTTGTGGTTTTGGTGAAGTGAATTGGTGTGCTGCATTGGGCACCGTGTTGGCTAACGACGAAGTGATTAATGGATATAGCGAAAGAGGTGGACATCCAGTAGAAAAAAAGAAATTACGTCAATGGTATTTACGCATCACAGAATATGCAGATAGATTATTGTCCGGACTTGATACCATTCAGTTTAGCGATGCAATGAAAGAAATGCAAGCGAATTGGATCGGTAAAAGTTTTGGTGCAGAAATTGATTTTAAAGTAGCAGACC
>Ga0208362_1000432_pt1 | contig 14342 bp, 11 predicted proteins | sample LakMenEpi13Oct10_FD_150693 | JGI IMG/M metagenome (GOLD analysis project Ga0208362, IMG submission 150693) | Freshwater microbial communities from Lake Mendota, WI - 13OCT2010 deep hole epilimnion (SPAdes) | ecosystem: Environmental > Aquatic > Freshwater > Lake > Epilimnion/Euphotic zone ... | reverse complement strand
TCGAACGACTTTGGAAAATAATCTCTTGATGATTGAAGACTCAATTACTTATCTCAAAAGCAAAGGCAAAGAGGTCTTTCTTGATGCAGAGCATTTCTTTGATGGCTATGTTGATAATCCCGAATATTCACTTTTAGTAATTCAATCCGCTCTCAAAGCAAGTGTAGATGCCATTGTGCTTTGTGATACTAATGGTGGCAATTTGCCTGATGATATAGCTGAAATCACAAAAAATATTTTGCAAAAATTTCCGCAGGCGAAGCTTGGCATTCACTGTCACAATGATAGCGGTGTGGCAGTGGCAAATTCTCTAGCTGCGCTCAAAGCGGGTGCTATTCAGGTTCAAGGCACTGTTAATGGTTATGGTGAGCGTTGTGGCAATGCAGATTTGATACCTATTATTGCTAATCTTGCCCTGAAAATGAATATGCAAACTTTGCCTTCAGAAGAGCATATAAAGCAATTAACCCTTGTTAGTCGTCAAGTGAGTGAAATTGCCAATCTAAATCTTAGTCGTCAGCAGCCATTTGTTGGCCGTTCAGCTTTTGCGCATAAAGGTGGATTGCATGCTAGTGCCATGAGACGTAATCGTAGAACTTATGAGCATATTGATCCTGAATTGGTTGGTAATTCTAGTCGGGTAATTGTGAGTGAGCAATCCGGAATTAGTAATATCTTGGATTTTGCAAAAAGCCGAGGACTGCAACTAGGGGCAGATGCAGAAAAGATTGCTAAGGATATTTTGGCTGAAATCAAAATCAAAGAGCATGAAGGTTATCAATTTGACCAGGCGGGTGCAAGTCTTGAGCTTCTATTTTTGCGTAAACTTGATCAAAAGCCACATTTCTTTGAGGTAATTGATTTTAAGGTTTTCGCAAGCTCTAATGATATGGCTGAAGCAACGGCGCGCATAAAAGTTGGAGAAGAAATTTTTCACACTGCCAGCTTAGGAGTCGGCCCAGGCCATGCATTGGATAATACTCTTCGCAAAGCTTTAACCAAATACTATGGCACTCTCAAAGACTTTAAACTTACTGACTTCAAGGTAAGAGTTGTTGATAGTCATGATGGAACCGCTGCTAAGACGCGTGTAAATGTAGAAATGGATAATCATGGCACTAAATGGAATACAGTTGGCTTGCACGAAAATATCTTGCAGGCTACATTTCAGGCTATTTGTGAAAGTATTGAGTTTGGTCTTTATCTAACCGAGACAGAGTCAAAGCATTTTTAATTTGAAAAGTTTGAAGAATGAATAGCAATAAAATAATATTAATTTCTGTCATTTTCTCTCTCATCTTTTCAACTGTCTTCATCCTTACAAATAGAATGACTGAAGCATTTATCTTCGGTGCGGAGATAATGGAGTTTTTCTATGGGATTGCTTTATCTACAATTGCTGCCAGTATTTTTTATCTTTTTCAAGTTGTTATTCCTGATAGAAAGAGAAAAAGAATCATTAAAAACAATTTCAAACAGCATTACACTCAATTTAAAGAAAGTTCTATTTTTATTTTTCTTTCCGCTTTAGGTAGGGGCGCTGATTTTACACTGGTTAAGAAGTTACTGATTCTAGAAGAATTCAAGCATTATTTTAAAGAGGAAATAAATGATGATGATCGGTGGCGCAGTGTAATAAATGGAATGAATGAAAAACTACTTAAAGATCTGATTATTGAATTAGAGATAATCTATCAAGAAGTTGAATTCTTTTTAAATAATACTTGTATTCAAGATGAAGAAATCTTTGCTTTTTTTAAAAGATTTAAATCACTTATTCATCCATTGAAAAGCACTACTCCATCTGAATTCTATTCATCTAAATATGATGAAATGGAACATCTATCTCAATTTTTGTGGGAATTATTTGCTGGATGGAGTTGGGTGAAGAATTATCGAACAAATGACCTTTTTGAGGAAATGCTCAATAAAGCTTAATAGGTTTTGTTTTGATTGGTTTGAAAATAGCTCTGCCTAAATGTCGAAAATGAATCGACCTTATTTTAACAACTCAGATGATTTCAGTTGTTGTATATTCAAGATGAATAAGACAAAATGAGTCTAAATTAGAATTTGTATAAAATCCAATTTTAGCTTTTGCATGCAGCCTTAGAGCGTTATGCTTGCTTGTATTTGAACCTATGCAGGAGTCTCGCTAAAAGAACCTTCAATCAATTTAATGCGCTGCAAATGAATTTTATAGATTTCATTCAAGGCAACTTTTTGCTGGGCAGAGAGAGTAGAACTTAAGCTTTGTATTTCTTTTCTGACTTCTAGAAGCTCAACTTTCCCTTTTGCTTCAGCTAATTTACTGAGTAAAGACTCATAAACAGAAATACTTTCTTCATCATTGGTGTTTTCTATATTTTCAGAATCAATTAATAAATCGTCTGATGAGATTTCGTTTTGAGCATTGAATGAAGTTTCTTTGACTTTTTTGAGAATATTTGTTTTTAAGCCTGAGCCAATTGATTGAAGGGCATTAATCTGAGACTCTGTAATTTGAAACTCAGGTAAAAATTCAGGAATTTGCATCTGTGAGTTTTCATCTGATTCAGGTTTTTGATCTGATGACTGAATCGCTTCCGATGGATTGGGGGAAGTGGGTTTACTTACAACTTTATTATCTAGTTTCTCATTTAGTTTATTGCTAAGCTCAATACTTTCCCCTTTGGACCATTCTGGTAAAGCACTAAAACTAACAATTAATTTCGATGGATTAATAAGTTTGAGTAATAAATGAGGTGAAAAACTGCTTGCAAAATCGATTCTGTTTTTACTTGTAAAGAAAGAAGAAGGAATAGGATCGGAAGCAAAATCGTTGCCGCTTAGCAAAATCAAATTAACTTGGTCGCTGACAAATTTCAATTGCAAGAAAAACTCACCAAGAGTATTTATTCCACTATTTGCATATCCTTGCCCTCTGTGCGAGTTAAATAAATAAATTAAACCTGCTAAATCATTAAGTATTAAGGTTGTTTTTGAATTAGCCGTAATAGATGCTTGTTTTGCTGAGTTGAATTCAACAACTTCTGAAATTGATTCCAAAAGTTCTTGCCAAGTATTTGGTTTGAAAAGAAAAGATTCTATACCAGATTCACCTGAGTGAAACATTTGACCAGCTGCCGTACGGACAATATCCAAGCAAAAGACATTGTCAAAATCAGTCAATTGACCTTGTTGTAAAGAAATACTCAAAGCTCTCTCAGCAAGACCAGCTTCATAAGCCAATTGAATCCTTTTGAAGGAATTGGCATTTGGTAGATTCTCTATTTTTTGAAAAAGCTTCACAGGCTTTAATTCGGCTTCGATTTGATTAATGGGTCTTTTAGAGTGCAATTACAAAACGGCATAAATACAGAGTATAAAACAACTGGCTTATTTATAGGATTTGTTGGGCTTCATCCTTGTATATTATTCAAAAAATAATTTTTCAATAAAACAGGGAATATCACTTACAAGAAGAGACGCATTCATCGAATCTTAGTTCCAGACCCAAGCTTCTATAGTCAATTTCCAAGGTGCATTGTTGCCAACAAAGGTTTTGAATTTGCCTTCAGGAGAGGTTGTATTTTATTAATTGTGGAAGATTATCAAAACTTACTTATCTTTGCGATACTTTTGTAAGTATTTCATTTTATTTTGCGCTGATTAGCTTATCTATATTTGAAAACTAAGATTAAAAATGTATTTGAAAATTATGCTGAAAACCATGTTTGAAAAAGTTGCTTGACCTACTATGCTTGAGAATCTAGTACTTGCTCAAATCGCTGACCTAATCAATGATCCTGTCATTGCATCAGATGAGCATGGCCGAGTAGTTTTTTGCAATTCTGCATATTCAAAAATAGCTGGTTGGTCCTTTGAGGAAATTAAAAATTGTAATTTCAAGCTTCTTTATGATTTGCCTGAAGGCGGTAGAACGGAAATAGCTTTAAAAATTGGTGTCTTATATTGCAAAGGAGGAGAAAAATTAACTCTCTCTGCAACCTGCTCTCCGCTGAGTCATCCAAGTGTCCCTAGCCTATTAATGGGTCGCATTGTGGTTTTTCATCCAGAGCTGATTCCCACCGATCGTAAAAGTTCTGATGATTTTGTCAGCACAGTTAGTCATGAGCTTAGAACACCTTTAACCAGCATTAAAGGATTTGCTGACACCTTGCTCCAGTCAAGCGATAGACTCAAAGAGCATGATCGCAAACGCTTTCTCCAAATCATCAAAGATCAAGCGGATCACTTAACCAGACTGGTTGAAGACTTACTTTTTGTTTCTAGGCTTGATAATCACACTATTCATTTAGTAATGCGGGAGCTCGATCTCAAAAAACAAGTTGATAAAGTTTGTGAAGCAATTGCAAGTCAATCAGGTGGGCGGGTTTTCGTTTATGACATTGATACCGCACTCCCCAAGGTGATAGCTGATTCGGATCGTTTGGAGCAAATATTAAGAAATCTGATTAGCAATTCAATTAAGTATTCACCTGAAAACGGCTCTATTACAATTAGAGCAATGCTTGATCCAAATAATTTCAAAAAAGTCAAAGTTTCGGTTGTAGACAATGGAGTTGGTATTCCACAGGAGAATCAAGAAGTGATATTCAATCGTTTTAGCAGGCTGGATAATCCGCTTACTCGTAAAACTAAAGGAACAGGCTTAGGTTTATATATCACTAAATCTTTGGTTCAGGCAATGGAAGGTGACATCTGGCTCGAAAAGAGTGATTTACAAGAGACTGCTTTTTCTTTTACGCTCAAAGCTTCGGCTAATATGCCGCACAATCAATAAGAATGACGAGATATGATTTTTTTATCTTTAGCAAAATTTATTAAACCTCTGCTCAACTCTGAAAAACCAATTCTGGATTTATTGCCAATTTGGATTAGGAAAAAGATTTTGGAAAATCCGCCTTTGGATAATGCAGCAAAAATCATTCAAGCAGAATTTACACTTCAAGAAATCAAAACCGAAAAAGTTTTTTTTATAACTCCAAAATCTCGCAGGGCTGCTGATTTGATGAAATTGATGAAAGAATATATGCAAGTAATGGAAAGTACCAGATTTGCGAGATGGCTTGAGAAAGTACAACCCAAAGACTTTGATAGAGACTCAAGTAAGTCTGTCTCTGAAAAATTACTCGAATAAATTCTCTTTTGTTTGTCCAGTTTGTCCTGTAACCTTGTCAAACGAATCAAGTATCAACCTTTTTTGATGAATGCGATAAGCTCTGGTTCGCTTAAATCAAAATAAATACAGGCCTTCAGGTATGTGTAGGTCTGTTGAATGTAATAATCTAAGTTTTGCTTTTGGGGTTCTTTTTGCGCCTTATTTATTATTGTCTGAATTTTTGAAAAGTCTCCATGAGCAATTGTTGATCGAAGATCATAGATTGTCTTTAAGTCCTCTTTTATTATTTGGAGTTCTTTGGATTTATTCTGCTTGTCACTTGCAACTAAAAATGTTATCAGCCCGGCTTTGAGTTTAAATTGTTTTGTTATAGAAGCTTCAACGTTATATCTTTGATGATCAGGATTATGAGTTACAAGAAGTTCAATAATACTGCTTAACATTAAGAGCTTAATTTTATTATCTGAAATTTCGTAAGAAACAGTTCTAAGTGTATTTGAAATATATTCTAGTTTCTCTTCACTTCCCTTTTCAAAAGCCATATCAAGGAGTGCAACAATTTGATTTAATCTTTCTCTTACAAATGGAAAGCACAACCAATTTGATTCAATCTTCAAATCTTCATTTTTCATTTGTCTAACAAGAGCAATTGAATTCAGGGAAAAATCTGCACTTAAATTATTTCTATTACCTCCAAAAGCTTCAACTGGAGAAAATCCATCTCCCTCAATGAGGAATGTTTTACCCAGATACCATCTATTGGAAATTAATATTGAAAGAAGATAACTAAATGCTTTGAGATTCTCAGATGGTCTAGATTTGAAAGTTGATTTAATTTTATCTAAATTGGCTCGATAGTTTAATTTTGAATCATCTACTATTAATTTACCTAATTCCATCCACTTAGCAGTTTCTTCCTCCTGTGTATATCTTGCAATAATCCAGAATCGGGATACATGGTCTATAAGTTCGTCATCAGATAATGAATTTCTTTCAAATGTTTTTGCATAACTATTTTGAGGATCTAGCAGTGACATAGAGCTAACATAATCACACAAATCCTCGTATGGAAGCCTGTTGAATTTACTCATCAAATCTTTGTTTCGAGCAAATTCAGGGGCACTCTTAATAAGATTCGTTAACCGATATTCATCAATATAAGCTTTCTTAATAAATTCACGAACTAATTTTATTTCTTCATCTGTTCTTGGATTATCAAAGCTAAAGCCAAAATGTTGCGAGATCAAGACAGGCTCTTCTAGAGGCCATGCATACACTGTAAAAAGAAAACCAGTCATTAAATGAAATCCTGCTGCTTAAACCGTTTAATGTATTCCATTTTACTCGCATCCAAAAGCTGACATTTAGACAAATCCTTGACGAGTACTACTTTAAATTCATCAAAACTCGCTCCACCTCCACAGGTTTAGCTTCTTGCAGAATCAAAAGTACTTTTTCCACAATAACAGTATTACTATCCAGTCTAAAAGACCGCTCGAAAAGAAAACTGATTTTGTCAATCATCAATTTGATGGGATCCCATTTTATTTCGCAGGAGGTCTACTTAATGGTTCTCTCCATTGTGAGCGTCAAAAGAACGCAAGACAAAGCCACTAAGACTAAGAGCTCTGAGACAGGCTTGTCGGACATAACGGGCCTAAGCGCATATAAAGGCGAAGTGCCAATATCACAGAAAACAATGCCGAGGGCAACTAAAAGACCAGCCAGCAAGGATTTGTGAAAATTATTTGATTGCGACACAGAAAGCTTCAGGAAGTTGGATATAGTCTAGAAAGTTTATCTGCGAACACTCTTACCTTAAACCCTCACCTAAAAACCTTCTAAGTATTCGGCATTTTCTTTTTCGCTTTCTTCTTCATTCTTTTTAGAATTTGGCCCTTTAGTTACTTGAATTTGATTAATATCAACCCAAGGTTCTCCCAAAGCAGCACTAAAAACTTTACCTTTGATTTTCACAGTATCACCTTCGGCTATTTTAGAAAGATATTCATGTCTTTGAGCATCATTGATCTTAATAGCTAATTTAAGCTCTCCAAGAGGAATCTGTGTTTTTGGTCTCAACAGTGTGAGTGAAATGTATTTCTTTCTTTCTCTCATTGCAGGAGGATAATCTAAAGCTAGGCCCGAAAAAGAATCGAAAGAGCCAAAAAAGCAAATCTCTTTATCAAGCCACTTTTCAGGTTCAGCAATTAATTGACTGAGTGTTAATTCTGTTTTGCATTCAGTGACAATATTTTTAATTGGAGGTAATTCATCAGCTTTTTTAGATTCTTTAGTTGCAGATTTATTAATTGGAGCTGGTGTATTTTTCTTATTCTTTTTTGTATTTTTGTTTTGTAGATTCTTTGAGGGTTTCTTTGCCTTGGCTTTAAGCGAAGTTTTATTAGTTGACGCTTTGGTGGAATAAGATGTTTCAGCCTTTGCCAAAATCACCTCTGCCTTAGATTGAAGAGTATTGGCGAAAAAAACTGAATTTGATATAAAAAGAATTAATAAAAAAATTGAATGGTTTTGGCTTATGTTTCTGCTCATTGGAAAAGTCATGCGTTTAAGATGTGAAGTTGTGAAAAGTCTATTTACTTTCAGTAGTGCTAAAGCTCGTTTATAGTCTTACTTTACGACTAACTAAGAATAAAATCCAAGCATTGAACGTCAAAAGACTTTATTAAAAGAAAAAAAATTTTAGAAATCTTGTAAGAAAGCTTATCAGGAAGTCTGAGCTTGTAGTATTAATTCTTCGGCATATTCTTTAGCCGTGCTTTTATCTTTTTCGCCACTTATTAAATCAATCAAAGCATCAACTCTTTCTTGCCTCAGACCAAGCTTAATAAGATGTAATTTTGTTTCAGTTGCAGTTTGATTTTTTTGTACCAAATAATGAGAATCTGCAAAAGCCGCGACTATTGGCTGATGCGTCACACATATGACTTGTTGAGTTTGCGACAAATTCTTTAATTTTTGTCCAATCATTTTGCTAACTTTACCGCTAGTTCCAGCATCGATTTCGTCAAAAATCATAGTCGTGCTATTGCTTCCCATCAAGCTCTTGAGCAAAAGCATAATGCGTGATAGTTCTCCTCCAGATGCAACTTTGTTGATTTGTCGAGGAATATCTCCAGGATTTGATTTCAAGAAAAATTCAATTTTATCTATGCCTTCAGCATTAATGGTTTGGCTTTGTGAATATTCGACTATAAACTCAGCTCCGCTCATTCCAAGATGAATCAACTCAGCCGAAATTTTTTGTGATAAATCTTTGGCTAATCTGGAGCGATAATCCGATAATTCCTTTGCAATTGACTTTAATTCTATTTCTTCTTTCTTTAACTTCTTTTCAAGATTTTCAAGGCTTATAGAGATATTTGTCAAATAATCGATTCTTTCAGTAATTTTATTCTCAATTTGAATTAGCTCTTCTAAAGAGGTTACTTTGTGCTTTCTTTTCATTTGCTGAATTTGACTTACTCTTTTATTCAGAGAATCAATATCATGTTCTTCTTCCTCAATACTATTTAGACTTTGCAAATCTCTGACCATTTCAGACATTTGATTATGCAGTGAATTTAGCTCGGTAGCATATTCTTCTATCTGTTTTTCGGTTTTAGCGCATTCAGTCAGCTTGCGGATACAAAAAGAAATTTGACTAGAAGCACTATTCTCTGATTCAAAAAAAGCTTGCTGAATGACTTCAATATTTTCTTGAATAAGACCAGCTGAGGATAATCTGTCAATCTTTTGTTTGAGCTGAATTTCTTCTTCGGGATCTGAAATTGCTAAAACCTCAAATTCATTGAATTGAAATCGCAAATAATCTAATTCTTTATCTCTATCGTTTAGGCCTTTATATTCACTTTCCAAATTGTCTTTAATGGTTTTCCAGCTTTGATATTTGATTTTAAAATTTTGCTTAAGCTTTTTGAAATCAGGAATTTGATTTTCTATAAAATTATCAAAAAGTGACAATTGACCTTTTGGATCGAGAATGTCACGCTCACTACTTTGTCCATGAATTTCAAGTAATAAATCTCCAAGCTCACTTGCGAGTTTAGCTGTAACCAAAACCCCATTAATTCGAGCTCGGCTACCTTTTTGTGATATTTCACGATTAATTGTGATAGTGCCAGGCAAATCTAGATTTTCATCAATTTGCTGTTTTGCCAACCAATTTCTTACTGAATCATTGAGCTCAAAAGTCGATTCTAAGTAGCTTTGCTGTGAACCAACTCGTATCAAATCAGTTGTCAGCCTACTGCTAAATAAGCCTTGTATGGCTTCAAGAACAATTGATTTGCCTGAGCCAGTTTCGCCAGTGAAAATATTAAGGCCTGATTCAAAACAAATCTGCAATTCAGAAATGATCAAATAATCTTTGACTTTAAGCTCTAAAAGCAATTTTTATTAAGCCGTGAATGAGAGAGTATTAATCAAATTATATGCTGATTCTTTTTTTAGTGTTGCATTTAAAGTCTGCAAAATTATCGATGAAAACTAAAAAACAAATTCAAAGCGTAACGCCCACTCTTAAAATGCTTTGGAATAGTTTCAGCCCATCAACTCCACCAAGCTCTTTTTCGCAGCATCTTTCTGGGTGAGGCATAAGTCCAATTACATTTTTGTTTTTATTACTTACACCCGCAATCTGAGAGATAGAACCATTCACATCTTCAGTATATTCAAAAATTATTTGCTTATTAGCTTTTAGTGATTCTAATTCTTTTTCAGCTACAGTGTAATTCCCCATAGCATGAGCAATTGGCATAGTCACAATTTCTTGATTTTGATAAAGATTTGTGAAAGGAGTGTCATTGTTTACAATCTTTAACTTCACATCTTGGCACTGAAAGCGTCCAGAAGAATTATTTAGTAACACACCAGGCAAAAGCCCCGCTTCCGTCAAAATCTGAAATCCATTGCAAATACCAATTATCAAGCCATCTTGAGATGCGAATTTTTTGATTGAATCCATTATTGGTGCAGCCTTGGCCACGGCTCCCGCTCTCAGATAATCTCCATAGCTAAAACCACCAGGAATAATGAGGCAATCAATTGTGCTCTTGAGATCAGTGGTCTCTCTATAATCTAGTAAATGAACTTCTAGACCAAGCAATCTGGCAACCACTTCCAAGCAATCTCTTTCGCAATTCGATCCTGGAAAACGTACAACTCCAAATCTCATGTGGCTTAATTCTGAATAACTTATAATGTTCACTTATTATACTAGTCAAAGGGTTGCATCCTAGAAATTCGATATAAGCTTCTTTTCTTTTTGACAAGCAAGTTATTTTGTTTTTAATTCATCTTTTGCCCTCAATGAAAAGAACTATAAAAACATGTAATCAAGTCAAGCTATTCATCATTTAAAATTAATCCATTACTTTTGCAATTTAACTCTAATGTCCAATTCCACACCCAATCAAGCTCCTGCCGCAACACAAAACGTTGACCTCTCAGACTTGGCTATAAGAGCCGACTTGGCCGATTATTCTCCAGTCAGAGGATGCATGGTCATTAAGCCTTATGGTTATGCAATTTGGGAATTAATTCAAAAAGAGCTTGACGGCAGAATCAAAGAATGTGGACATCAAAATGCCTATTTCCCTTTGTTAATACCTGAGAGCTTTCTCAAAAAAGAAGCTGAACACGTCGAAGGATTTGCGCCAGAGTGCGCCGTTGTAACTCATGCTGGTGGAAGCAAATTAGAAGAACCTCTAGTTATTAGACCTACTTCTGAAACAATTATTTATCACATGTTCTCGAAATGGATTAAGTCGTGGCGTGATTTGCCTTATTGCATCAATCAGTGGGCCAATGTAGTTCGCTGGGAAATGAGAACCAGATTGTTTCTCCGCACCACGGAGTTCTTGTGGCAAGAAGGACATACTGCTCATGCTTCAGCCGAAGATGCCGATCGAGAAGCTCGTCGCATGCTTGATGTTTATTATGATTTTATGACTAAGGTCTTGGCTTTATCTCCACTTATAGGACAAAAAAGTGATTCTGAGCGCTTTGCTGGTGCCGATAAGACCTTTTCACTAGAAGTTTTGCTCAGAGACGGAAAAATACTGCAAGCTGGCACTTCTCATCATTTGGGTCAAGGTTTTGCCAAAGCATTTGAGATTCAATTCCAAAATAAAAACAATGAACCTGAATATGTGCATTTGACATCTTGGGGAGTTTCAACACGCTTAATTGGAGCCATTATTCTCGGACATCAAGATGAGTCAGGATTAATTTTGCCACCGAAAGTAGCCCCAATTCAAGTGATTGCAATTCCTATCTACAAAAGCGCAGATGAGAGAGAGAAAGTTCTGAATGAATGCGATGCAATTGTCGGCGAATTGAAGAAATTAGGAATTAGAGCCAAAGTAGATGCAAATGAACAAACTTCACCTGGAGCTAAATTTAATGAATGGGAATTAAAAGGAGTGCCAATTAGAGTACAAATTGGGCCAAGAGATATAGAAAATAATCAAGTTGAATTAGTCAGAAGAGATTTAAAGCAAAAAATCAAAAATGTTTCACGTGAAGGACTCTCCGAAAGAATTACATTAATGCTAGATGAAATTCAAGAAAGTTTATTTCAACGCAATCATTCATGGAGAGAAGAAAATACATTTGAAGCGAATTCTTTGGAAGAATTAAATAAAAGGCTTGATGAAAAAGGTGGTTTCGGAAAAATTCATTGGTGCGGCTCCGCTGAACATGAGGCCAAAATCAAAGAAATAGCCAAAGCAACTATTAGAGTTCGTCCATTTGAAGAAGCAAAATCAGAAGAAGCTGGCAATTGCATTGTTTCAGGGAATCCATCACCTGGTCGAGTCTATGTTGGTAGAGCTTATTAATAAGGCTTTGAGCTGGCTACGTATATACAAACGCAAGCAAGAAACTTTATCTGGATCTTAAATTATCTGTTTTGAAAGATAAAGCTTCTTTGCACCTCTTGCCAAGGAGGCGGGGGAAATAATCACATGAAGTTGGAAACGGATTCGAAATATACTCAGACCTCAAGAAGATGAGTTGTATCTACAACTTGTTTCACCCAGCACCAACACCAGCCCAGTATTTGCCTGAATACATGGATTCGGTGACTTCAAACATGCGGTCTATTGTTTTTTTTGCTCTTTCAAATAAACCTCCAGCAACTCCATATTCTGGAATCTCAATTTTATGAACATCATTCTCTAAAGCATTCAGAACAGACTCTAAGCGATGATATTTCATATTCGGACAAAGCGGATTAGGGAAGGTAATCAACAATTTCTTGTGAGGCATATCCGCTTGCATACGACGAATTAATCCATGCTCTGACAAAATAATCACTTCTTCTTGTGGACATTCAGCGGCAAACTTGTAAATTTGTGATGTGCTTCCAACAAAGTCCGCCATTTCCCAAACAGATGGATCGCATTCGGGATGCGCAATGATAATCGCTTCTGGATGAGCTTTTCTTAGCCTTTCAACTTCAGCTGTTGTGATTTGATAATGCGTTGGACAAAAACCATCATAAATAATCATTTCTTTTTCAGGCACTTGCTTTTGTACCCAAGCTCCCAGTCCTTTGTCCGGAATAAAAATCACTTTCTCATCGGGAAGCGATTTCACAATATCAACCGCATTAGTGCTTGTACAGCAAATATCAGAATAAGATTTCACTGCAGCTGATGAGTTTATATAGCAAACTACGGGCGCACCATTATGCTCAGCTTTGAAATCAAGCAAATCTTTAGCCGTAATCATGTCAGCCATTGGGCACCCAGAAGCAAGATCGGGCAACAAAACGGTTTTCTCAGGAGACAAAAGCTTGGCGGTTTCAGCCATAAAATGGACTCCACAAAAGACAATCATGTCAGCATCCGTTTTGGCCGCAACTCGAGAAAGAGCTAAGCTATCTGCTACATGGTGAGAAATACGCTGAATCTCCAGCCGCTGATAAATGTGAGTGAGGAGAATCGCATTTTTGGCTTTCAGCAAAGCTTGAATTTTACCGATTATCTCTTCAGTATTTCTCTCAAGCGGCTGATTAGCCTGATGCAACGATGAAATAGTGGCTAAATTTGCAACCATTTTTAAAAATTTCTTTAAGTTAAATTGCGAAAAAGAGAACGTATTAATTAATAGTATTAAGCATAACGCTAGATTTTTATTTCTCTATTAGATTAATAAAGCAAAAGTTTTATTTAGCCAGGTTACTCATAGTTCCTGAGACAAGCTCAGAATGAGAAGATCGATTTTTGTCTCGTCATTCCGTCCCGCGCTGTCCTGAACTGGTTTTAGGATCCTGTTTCCGTAAATGGCAATTAATATTCATTGCGAACTGAACAGCAGAATCAAACTTCGAAAGAAATGATTCTACTGTTCAACCTTAAATTCCAAGAGGGGCAAAGAAATCTTTAATATGCTGCTTCTTCTGAAATAATTAAATTAATTGAGCCTCTAACGCCTGAACCTAAATCAACAACAGCTTTGTATGAACCTAACTCATCAATTCCATGCAAATATCCAGGAATGGAAATGGCTTTGCGGTTGAGATTAATTTCTGCATTTGAAATTTCACTAATTTTATTAGCTAAATCTTGAATTCCTACACGGCCGAATAATTTTCCAGTTGGACCAACAGCTGCTTGAATTTCAATTTCACCAAACTTTTCAATAGTGTCTTTAATAGCTTCAGCTTGACTTTTTTTATTATTCGCTTCTTCTTGTAACTTTTGTCTATGCTCTTTCAGCCAAGTGAGATTTTGTAGAGTTGCGATTACGGCCATGCCTCTAGGAATCAAATAATTGCGGGCATAACCAGGCTTTACAGTGGCTAAATCACCAGCTTTACCAAGATTATCAATATCTTCTTTTAGAATTACTTTAATTGGCATGACAGAAAATAAATTTATTTATAAGGACAATAATTGCGTATAGAATAGCAAAGATATTACTAGGATCACCCTAACTCTTCACAAAAACTTAATATTGTGATTTAAATCAAGCTAGGGCAAGTTGAAATTCAGACTTCATAAAACTCCAATTTAGACAAAGAAGTCTTAACATAGCGCTCTGACAATCTTTATTTAAGGTAAATTTTTCTCAAAATACATTATTGAAGATCACTAGTGTCCCATTAACTATTTAGCAAAGGTGTTTTTTGGCTGATTCAAAGAGAGGTTTGAGAGATTTAATCTTCGGACGATATTTTTTGGAGAGA
>Ga0208362_1000428_pt1 | contig 14354 bp, 15 predicted proteins | sample LakMenEpi13Oct10_FD_150693 | JGI IMG/M metagenome (GOLD analysis project Ga0208362, IMG submission 150693) | Freshwater microbial communities from Lake Mendota, WI - 13OCT2010 deep hole epilimnion (SPAdes) | ecosystem: Environmental > Aquatic > Freshwater > Lake > Epilimnion/Euphotic zone ... | reverse complement strand
TGAATAAGTTCTGAGACCATTTAGTACAACCATTAATTACTTTATTGGTAATAAGGAAACTAAATATTAGTAAATTAATACCTTGACTTATACCTCCTAACATACCTTTTGCTTTTGCTTTCTGGATATCTTTATGGAGCTTATTTTCAAATTCGGTAATGGCTTGATGTTGCATTGCATGGATTTTGTCAATGTCTTTTTGTGATCGATTCTGAGTATTGGTTTCGCACCATTCATTAATGATTTGTAGTTTTTGGCTAAATCTAGCTTGGGCTTTATCAATTTCTTTAGCAGCAATATTGTGTCCTTTTTGAATAGCAGCCAATAAATTACCTGTGAGCGCAGCAATATCGATTGGCATTCTCCAAGGTGAGTGACCTGTTTCAGGATAAAAGTTTTTGAATTTAGACCAACCTGACGCAGTAAGTGCTGCTGCCAATTCATTTACAAAAGCAAGTTGAAAAGCTCCGAATGTTTGAACTGCTTTGCCAATCTGGCTCTGATTAAAACTAGCTAAGGCATTTTTGATCCAGTGAAAAAGTGGTTGGCTAATTAACCAATTCAAAAAACCGTTTTTTTTAGTTTGAGATTTATCTATAAAACTAAAATCTGGAAGTTGGGGCAATGGGCTTCCTGTTTTGGTGATTTGATTTTGAGGAGGCCCATGCTGACCAGTAGGGAGATAAACACTATTACTACTTCTCTGCATGGCAACAGAGGGAGATTTCATAATGAAAAATAAAAGTTAAAAATTAATATTAAAAAGGGGGATTTATTTTGTTTGCTTATTTAAAAGTCACATGTATTCTCTTCAGGGCACCTCTATTAAGTCTCTTCAAATCCAACCCCCTGAGTGAGGGCTTTTAGTTCTCTCTTTTTGAGCCCATTTTCATGGGGCGGCGAAAGCCGGGGGTGAAAAAGCTTAGTTTTTAGAAGCTCCCTTCATCATTAGCTTTTCTTGAAAGATTTAAAAGAGCAGATCTAGAAAAAGACCTGAGTGAAAACTCCTTTCTTGCAAATTAAATTTTGAGTATTAAAAGAGACTGTTAATTGAAGCTTAATATTTACACTTTTAATATTGCCTTAATTTTTGCGACTAGTCAATTGTTGGAAATTAATTGATTCTAATTCAAGCTGATTTTAATTTAGGGCTCTAACCATGTTAGTTGCTTCTGAATCCAACTTGTTTGTACTTGCAAATATTTGTGCTGATAAATCTACGAGTCTGAGTTTTTGCGCTAAGCCCATGAATTCAAGAGGCAAATTTATGTTGGCAGTTTCTAAATAACTTTGAGCAATTCTACTTCTGGGTTCTTTATCAACCTCTATTTGTCCAAGTACTTGCCCATTGAGTTGATCGGTAACATTTCCATCAAAGTCAACTTTTATATCCTTAAGGCTCCAGTCAGCAGGGGCATTTTCCTGATAACAAATCTCCAGTGGAATTTCCCCGTCAACAGTTACAAGCTTGCCTTCAGCATTATATTTAAAGCGACCATCACGAGTATATTCTCCATTTGCAAGCTTGAATCCTTTGCCAGCTCCGTCAATTGCAAAATCTAAATTCCAATTTGTTTTGCTTAGGCGACCGCCAACCTCTTCTTGAATATAATTGCCGTTTTCATCTCTAAGCACAAGAGTTCTTTTGAACCCGGGTTTATCGAAATTAGAAATATTATCTAGCAGAGCTTGTACATCGCTTTTAGTGCTTTTATTTGCCATTTCTTGAATACCATTAATATTCATGCAATTGAGTGGCGTTAATGGATGGCAACCATTGAAAGTATTGTCTTTTGCGGTTTCGCTAAATATATCTTGAAAGTTTTTGCCATTTGCTTTGTCATTGAGATTGCCGAGCTGTCCAGCAGAGGATAAGCCTTCGGCCAGTCTTTCGGTACGGCTCCCAGAAAGGGGGGAACCAACCAATGAGTCTAATGGCGAATAATATTGGCTACTAAAAGGATCAGACATTATTCAGTTGCAAGTAATCAACATAAAGCAATAAAGAGCACTGAATAAGTTAATCCCTAATTTCTATTGTTAATCTTCAGGGTTTACCCGATTTTTTATGCAGCGTTTTGTCCAATTTGTCTTATACCTGTTTGTTTATATATAAGATTGCTGATTTGTTCTGGCGTTGGAGGTTTATCTTGAGGAGTCTTTTTGGCTTTGTATGCCATGTGAATCCGAGCAATAGGTCTTAATAGTGGGTCATTTAAGAAAGAATCTTCATTCAATTCTTCTTCGGGTTTCTTATGCTGTCTTATATCCTCAATGCCAGCACTTGCAACTGTTTCGGCAAAACTAGCATCATTTGCGCCAAGAACAGCGCCTTTTCTTAATGCTGCTTCTTCTGAAGTTTCTGTTTTTCTCGGGGTGAGATTAGTTGTTTTAGTTGAAATAATAGGTCTTTGTATGTCTCTTAACATGTCCGATAAATTTGGCTGAACCATCTGTCTCCTTTCGTTTTATAAATAATTATTTAAATTAAAGAATTTATATTTAAATTTTATAAGTTCAAGAATATAAGTTTGATTTAGTAAAACTTTGCACATTAGATTAAATTGCTTTTAGTTTTATGGTCTCAAAAATGCAGTTCAAAATTATGTTGTGGGCTGTACTTGTCTTTGTGAATTAAAGAAATTATCGACAGCATATTGATAAAGCCCATAGCATAATCCAAGAGCAGCACCAATAGCTGGCAACCAAAGCATTTTGATGTGATTTCCCTGAAATAATTTTTGACTAAGTCCTTTGAATGATTCAATAGGATTTAAATACTTCAAATTGAATTCTGCAAGAAAAGGAATACAAAGAGCTACAGGTAAAATTCCTAATCCGCCCATAGCCGTCATTGATAAAATGTCTTGCAAGTTGAATTTTTCGTCTTCACTTTGAATTCCAGAAGTTTGACGTTGACTCCCATTATTTTTGATATAGGCTGCATTAGGTGAATTCGAAACTGGCTGAATTGGCATGAGAGGCAAAATTAAGCGATTTAATCTTTTCTTAATTTTATTGTATCACTTACAAAATTTTAATCAAGGAGATTTTTACACCATTAGGTTCTAACCACTAATTCTCTGAGAAATGCATTGCAAAGGAGAAATTCAAAGTGAGCAGTTTTGATATATGCTCAAGTATTTTCACTAAACCTTAAAACACTGCTCAAAAGCACAAGTTTCCTTACAAGGGCATTCTTCTTTCTGCGTGAGTTTATTCCATGCTTTTTCAAAACATTCTCGGCTCTGAACATAATGAAGTCCGGTTTCAAAGAATTCATTAAGCGGTTGTTCATAGAGAGAGGCTAAACAATTTAAACAAAATTGCTCTTCATCATGACCAAAAGCTAAATTCATCGTAAAAGCTCTCTGGCAAACAGCTAATCCGCATTTTGGACAATGAAAAAGTATGGAGTGTTTCATCTCTATATGAAGGTCAGGGATAAACCTTGAAAAATGAATTAAATATGTTTGTTTTTATCGCTCTCTAAAAGATATAACGCACAAGGCAGTTCTATTACTTTTCTTCATAAATAGCATCAAAGACTTTGACTTTACTGATTGCTTGTGATAGATTTGACAAGCTTAAAATTTTAAATTACTTCATTTATATTTCAGTTTATTAGAAATGGTACTCAAGCAATACAAACCCACATCAGCTGGCGTCAGAGGCAAATTAGTCTCAGATTTCACTGAATTAAAAACAGGTGGGCCAGTCAGAAAAATAAAAGAGAAAAAACGCGAAGTTAAATCTCTTAAAGTTGCAATCACCAAGCACGTTGGTCGCAACAATCAAGGTCGTATCACCAGCAGATTTAGAGGTGGCGGTCACAAGCTTATTTATCGTAAAATTGACTTTTTGCGCAGTGATAAAGATGGCATTCAAGCCAAAGTTGATTTCATTGATTACGATCCAAATCGCAATTGTCGTATTGCCTTAGTTGTTTATAATGACGGCGAAAAGCGTTATATTATTGCAACCAATGGCCTTAAGGCTGGTGATTTTGTAATGAGTGGCCCTAAAGCGCCTATCAATGATGCAAATGCATTACCCCTCATCAATATACCTTTAGGTTCAGTGGTTCACAATATTGAATTGTATCCAGGTAGAGGTGGACAATTGGTTCGTGCTGCAGGTCAATCATCTCAGCTTATTGCAAAAGAAAAAGGTTTAGCTGGTCTAAGACTTCCTTCTGGTGAAATGAGATGGGTTCTAGATCGCTGCTATGCCACAATTGGACAAGTTAGCAATCCAGAATTCATTAATCAAAGCTCCGGAAAAGCTGGCCGTACTAGATGGAAGGGTCGTAAGCCTCACAATAGAGGAGCTTCTATGAATCCAGTGGATCACAAACACGGAGGAGGAGAAGGCAAATCTCCAGTTGGAGCCGCTGGTCCTTACACTGCATTTGGTAAGCCACATGGTCTGAAAACACGTAAAAAACGTAAAAACAGTAACAAGTTTATAATTAGCAGACGCAAAAAATAATAAGAGTAAACAATAGATAAACTAAGATGGCAAGGTCACTAAAAAAAGGTCCCTATATTCTCGAAAAGCTCCTGAAAAAGGTTCAGAAAGCCGCCGATAACGGTGATAAAAAATTAATCAAAACATGGTCTCGTGATTCCACTATTCTTCCGATGATGGTTGCTTTGAATATTGCAGTTCATGATGGAAGACAATTTGTACCTGTCTTTATAAGTGAATCAATGGTTGGACATAAGCTTGGAGAATTTGCGCCAACTAGGAAATTTAAAGGTCATAAAGCAGCAACTGCTTCTGTTGGCAAGGCTCCTGCTAGAAAGTAATTAATTAAGGAATAGATGATATGACTACCGAAGAAAAAACTGAAATCAGAGTAAAGAAATCAAAAAAATCTGATCCAAAAGAAAAAGTCAATTTTACTTCAGCTTCAAAAGCCGTTGTAATGATTAAAGGTTCAGTTGAAAAATTACAAAGACCTTTAGACGTGATTCGTGGTGCTTCTCTCAAAGATGCCATGAATTTTTTGTATTTTTCAAATTATGGTTCTAGTCAGCCGTTGGCTAAGCTCATCAAATCGGCTGCTGCAAATGCAGTTTCAAATCATGGAATTCCTGAAGTAAGTTCACTTTGGGTTAGTAAAATCTGGGCGGTCAAAAGTCTAGAACTTAGACGAATGAAGGCTGGTCCAAGAGGAAGAGGCAGACCAATTAAGAAGCGTTATTGCAGAGTATTTGTTGAATTAGGAGTTAAAAGCTAATATTTCATCTGCAAATATTGATATCCAAGTAATTTAAGCTTCATCAAAAATTCAATTAGATTTAAGGAAAATAAATAGAAAATCATGGGACAAAAAATACCATCAAGAGCGAATCGTTTAGGAGTTTGGGTCAAAAGGGAAAAAGACGCGGAACCACGTCAGGCTGCAGAATATGATTCAGTTTGGTTCTCAGAATTTGGCGATTTTTCAAATTCTTTAAAAAGAGATTGGCGTATCAGAACTGCAATCAAAACTAAACTTGGTAGTAAAGCTGGCATTAGCCGCGTAAAGATTGCTCGTAGAGACGATAAGATTGATGTAAATATTTTTTCAATTCGTCCCGCCAATATTCTTGGAAAAGATAATCAAAGAATTGAAGAAATTAAAAGAGAAATAGAAAGACATGAAAAAGGCAAAGTTAGAATCAATATAATTGAGGCTAGTTCAACAGATCCACAAATTATTGCTGAAAAAATTGCTTATGATCTTGAGAGAAGAATCGCATTCAGAAGAGCCGCAAAAGCAGCAACTACCAAAGCAATGGCTAGTCCTGATGTTTTAGGAATCAAGATTTGTATAGCTGGAAGACTTGCAGGTGCAGAAATTGCTCGTACTGAATGGTATTTAGAAGGTAAAGTTCCTCTTCATACTTGGTGGGCAAATATTGATAATGGTTTTGCTGAAGCTGAAACTACTTATGGAATTATTGGTGTCAAAGTTATTACCAATAGAAAAATAGGTGTTTCCAGTTCTGAATTTACTAGAGATACAAGAGAAGGTCGCGAACCTAGAGATAGAGACTCCAATAGAGGAAATAGACAACATCATAATTCACAACAACAAAATAATCAGCAACAACCAGCAGCTAATTAATATTTGATTTGTTTGTTTTATTTTCTAGCTAGTAAGAACAGTTTATTGAAATTGAAAAAAGGGAAAGGAGGTAAAATTCTTTTTCCTTTTTTTATTTGAACCTAATCTTGGAAAGTCCGAACTTGTTTCTTTGGATCGATTTTGGTTGGTGTGGAGAATTATTGCTTTGGCTCGAAAATTGCTCATGAAAAAAGCTCTCATCTTTAATTTATTCAAATAAATAAACTTTTTGATAAGAGCTTTAATAATTAATGAGTTTTTAGTTATTGAAATTACTTTTCTAAAATTCCTTCAATTTCGAGAGTGATATTAATATCTTCTCCTACTAATAAATTGCCCGAATCAAGAGTTTTATTCCAACTAAGTCCAAAGTCTTTGCGATTAATTTTGGTTGTACCAGTAAATGCTGCTCTCTGATTACCCCATGGATCTTTTTCGCTTCCATCGTAAGTCACTTTTAGCGTTGCAGGTTTGCTCACTCCATGAAGGCTTAAATTGCCTAAAACGTCAAAAGTATTGTTTCCTGTTGATTTGACAGATTTTGAGGTAAAAGTGATTTCGGGGAATTTATCTGCTTCAAAGAAATCGGCACCTTTAAGATGATCGTCTCTTTGTTTAATGCCTGTATCTACACTTGTGATTTTGATAATGGCATTGGTTTTTGATTCACTAATCTCTTTTTCTGAAAAATCGAATGTTCCAGAAAAATCTCCGAATTTACCGCTTACATTGCTTATTCCTAAATGCTTTACTTTGAAATTAACCGCGCTGTGGGAAGAGTCAATTTTATAGGTAGCAGCATTAGCAATTCCACAAAAAGGTAGGAAAGACAAAGCTAAGATTGCAAAAGATTTCTTTGAATTATTTGAGAATATAAAAGGCTTATTCGAATTAATCATATTTTCTCCTTGTTGGAAATGCAGGTCAGATCTCATTGTAATCATGATTTTGAAAAATATGAGCAAAATATTTGTTATATTTGTTCAAAATTTTTGATGAATTTAATTTGTTGAATAATTAATTTCCATTCTCAACTAAGGCTAAAGATTTATGTCCAAAAGCCCCAGTGAAAAGAAAAACTTTCAAATCTCGATTGATGCGATTTTAGCTTTAGATGCTATTAGTAGGCGTAAAAGCTATGCGCAAGCTTCTGAGGAATTGCATAAAGTACCATCTGCAATTTCATATACAATTCAAAAGTGTGAACAAGATTTAAAAGTAAAACTAATTGATAGATCGGGACACAAAGCGGAGCTTACTGAAGCGGGTAAGGCTTTTCTTGAATATGGTAAACAAGTTCTCGATTCAATTAGTGAGCTAGTACAGAAAACACAGCAAGCGGATCTGGGTTGGGAGAGGGAAGTCAGAATTGCAATTGATACAATTTTTCCGGTTGAAATTATTTATCCGCTCATAAAAAATTTTTACAAAAGCTGCCCAGCAGGAGTAAAGGTACAAATATTAGAGGAAGTTTTTGGTGGTATAGCCGATGCTCTTTATACTGGACGAGCTGATATTGTAATTGGTGCTTCCAGCAGTCTTATTGAAAGCAGCAGCAGATTTCGTTCACAAATTTTCGGTGAAGCCAATTTTGTTTTTGCCGTCTCACCCAGTCATTCAATATGCAAAAGGAAACAGCCTTTGTCTGGAGAAGATATAGAAAATGAAATTGCTGTAGTTGTAACCGATACGTCTCTTACAATGGCTGCTAAAACTTCTGGAATATTAGAAGGGCAATTGACTTTTCGGGTGCCAAGTATGAAAGATAAAATTGCAGCTCAAATTCAAAGTTTGGGAGTTGGTTATTTACCTCTGCATTTAATTGGTGATGCTCTCAATAATAAAGAATTAGTGATTTTGAAAACCGAAACTGGTCGTGAAAAAGCTCAACTTTGTATTGCTTGGGATGGACGAAATAAAGGAAAAGCCTTGGAATGGTTTGTGAATGAAATTCAGCAGAGTAAGATTTTTGAAAAGTTTTTGAGAGGAGGGAATAAGTCCACAAAATAAAAGAAGAGGATCTCGGGGTAGGAGTCCTCTTCAGGGGATTGTAGGGTAGAGTCAAGAATCGGGGTAAAGGGAAATCGGGGATTCAAGGAAGTAAGGGGTAGGGTAGGGATTAGAATCAAAAAGGGTTTGTATTTCTTATCTCGGAGTCTGTTTTCTTTTTTTTGTGAAAGACCTTTTGAGCCTTTCTGTAATGTATAAGGTGGAAATTAATCAAAATCGAATAGTAAATGAATTTAAGTTAATCTACAATTTTCCTATAAGCCTAAATTCTTGATTTTAATGGGTTGTAAGAAACAAGATTTAATTATCCAATCTGCCTTGTCTCATAAATAAACTGCGAGTATTTGCTGCAATATTTCTTGTTGCATCTGTAAACATACCCCAGAAGACATTTTTAATTTCAAGCAAATTGGCAATCATAGAAGCGAAATAAATAAGAGTTGAGCCGATAAAACCATATTTAGCAAGCTGGGAATTACCAGCATATGTTTTGATTTCATGTGGATTAAAAGCACTGGCAAACACGCCTAACATAATTGGAATTTTGCTTAATTGTAAGAATTGCCAAGCTTTATCAGTCCATGAATTTTGATGATCGGCTTTTGTTTCATGAATAGTTGTATTCATTTCTGTAGTATTGTTTTGAACTCGATCTGATGAGAAGAGTTTGCTTAAAATCAAGAAGACAGTTCCAAGAATAGCCATTCCAGCATGCAACATTGCACCATTGGTTGAAATTAAACCAAAAAGTTTTTCGCCTTTTAGTGCTGTTTCTTTATTGTCTCCAAAGAGATTCTGGAATGAATTTGGCATATCTTTTGTCCAATAACTCTTGAAATTACCAAATTCAGCTTTTAATTTTCCTGCAAAAGTGGACTCGGCATTTACCTTGGCAAAATAAGCTGGATTTGAATTGCTTCCCCAGGCAGTTGCAATAAGCGCTGATGCAAGCTGACTAAAAGGATAAACAAAATTGGCAAATGTATCATTTTGTGTAATTGCACTTGTTAAAACTCCGCCATCTATTAATAATCTCAGCAAATTGCCAAGGGCTCCAGCTGGATTGACTGGTGCATAGCTAAGCACTGACATTGCATCAAGAGCGGTACTTCCCACAATTGGAGCTAAGCCTTGAAAAGATAATGGTATTGAGTTTTTTGTTTGTTGGCTCTGAGATGCTAAATTCTGTGAAGCAACTCCTTTAGGAGAAGAATGATGAGTCTGTTGATTTGGCCAGCCAGATTGAAGTCCTTGGAATAATGTAATTGCAGATAAATCAACGGCTAAAGGCAAAAGAAAATTCTTCTCAGCTTTAATAGCACCATCTGCAATTCGACCAGCTCTCTGCTGAGACAATCCTCCTATATAATTTGTTGATTTGATTGTAGTTACAGTCACGTTGTTGAAGTTATTAAGCTTGAGGGTAAGCTAGAAATGAAAAAATAAAAAGCAGAATCTAAACTCATTAGGCTTTTGAGAAAGAGAAATTAAATAAGCAAAGCCTAGAAATCTAAAAGTTAAGCTTCAACAACAACAAAGTTTTAATGATTGATTTAAATCTGAGATCAAATCATCAGCATTCTCAATTCCAACGGAAACACGAACAATAGAAGGATTTAACCCAGCTTTGAGTCTGGCCTCTTCAGTCATAGAAGCGTGGCTCATACTCCAGGGTTGTTCAATGAGAGACTCGACTCCTCCTAGCGATTCTGCCAAGGAGAAATATTGTAAATTGGATACAAATTGATTTATATTTGCTTTTTCCAAGTCGAGTGAAAAGGACAACATTCCACCAAAGCCTAACATTTGTTTCTTGATTAAGTCAAATTGTGGGTGCGAAGGTAGTCCAGTATAAAAAACTTTTTTGACAAGAGGATGTGATTCTAAGAATTCCGCAAGCTTGAGAGCATTTTGTTCATGGGCTTTCATTCGTTGTGGCAAAGTTTTGACTCCGCGTAAAACCAGCCAAGCATCAAAAGGAGAGCAAGATAGTCCCAAGCCATTGACTGCATAAGCGACTTGTGCACCTAGTTCTGCTGTTTTGGAAATAACTACTCCACCAACTACATCACTGTGACCATTTAAATATTTGGTGGTGGAATGGATTACAAGGTCACATCCAAGATTGAGCGGTTTTTGGAAATAAGGAGAGAGAAAAGTATTGTCGGCCGCTACGATGATTTCAGGGTTTACTGATTTTGTGAAGCTTGCAACGGATTCGATATCAATAATATTTAGCAAAGGATTTGAAGGAGTTTCAATCCAAACCATTTTGGTATTTGATTTGATGGTCTTTTTCAGTGTTTCTAAGTTGTTGAGATCTTCCAAAAAAGTAACTTCAATACCAAATTTTGTGATTATGGCCGAAAAAAGTCTATAGGTTCCACCATAAATATCAGTTGATGTAATGAGGTGATCACCAGCTTTGAGCAAAAACAAGGCCGCAGTGATAGCTGCCATTCCAGTAGCGGTGGCGGATGCAGCAACACCATCTTCGAGTGCAGCAAGATTATTCTCTAAAGCTTTGCGAGTTGGGTTTCCGCTTCTGGTGTAATCAAAACCTTTATGTTTGCCTAATTCTTCAAAAGCAAAAGTCGAACTTGTATAAATCGGAGTTGTGACTGAATTGAACGTTGAGTCGATATTCACTCCACCATGAACAACTTTTGTTTCTATTTGAGATGTATCAGTTTGACTTCTATTATTTGGCATTTTCTATATTTGATTTAATTTTGCGTTTGAATAATTTGCTAAGAGCTTTTAAATAATTTTGTAAAAAGTGAAATGTTTAAAACAGATTTTCTTGTTTCTCGCGCCGTGGCAATCTTGAACAAAAAGAGAATTTTGTAATTAATTTCTTTGAGGTTAATGAAAACTTAATGTAAGTAATATTCTAACTGAAATATTTGTTTTAGCAAGCCCTTTTCATTTATTTTGCTAAAATCTTTATTCATCAAATGCGTCCTTAGTTCAGTTGGTAGAACGCAGGTCTCCAAAACCTGATGTCGAGGGTTCGAGTCCTTCAGGGCGCGCCATTTTGTGAAAATTCCTAGTAAATTCAATTTTGATGTACGGTGCAATTGAAGCTGGCGGAACCAAATTTATTTGTTTAGTTGGAGAAAGTCCACAAAATATTATTGAAGAAATTCGCATTCCAACTACTAGTCCAAGCGAAACGATTTCTCAAATCACTCAGTTTTTCCAGAAACATAATCAAGCTACTTCTCTAAATGGAATTGGTATTGGTTGTTTTGGGCCTTTAAATCTGCGCGAAAGTTCACCTGATTTTGGCAAACTTATTTCTACTCCAAAACTGGCTTGGGAAGGTGTGAATCTAAGAAAAGAATTGCTTAAGCATTTTAATTGTTCAATCTCGATAGATACAGATGTGAATGCGGCTGCAATCGGAGAATATAAATGGGGAGCAGGACAGGGTTTGCAAAATATTGTCTATTTGACGGTTGGGACTGGTATTGGTGGAGGAGCGATCGTAAATGGTAGGCCTTTGCGTGGGCTTATGCATCCAGAAATGGGACATATGTTTATTCCACGTTCTCCTGATGATGCTTTTGAGGGTAATTGTCCATTTCATCAGGCTTGTTTAGAAGGCTTAGCTTCAGGAAGTGCAATTAATAGGCGAATTCAAGGTGAGGGAGTATCAATTTCTGATAAGGATTCATTCTGGGAATTAGAAACTCAATATTTGGCTTTGGGTATTGTGAATATTATTTGTATTCTTTCTCCCGAGCGGATAATTTTGGGTGGTGGAGTATTTGAAAAGCGTGATTTTCTTTTTCCAATGATTAGAAAGAAAGTACAAGTTTTGCTGAATTCATATATTCAGATGAAGGAAATTGTGGAAGATATTAATCAGTATATTGTTTCACCAGCTCTTGGTTCACAATCAGGTATTCTTGGAGCTTTGGCTTTAGCTTACGGATAAGTTTTGTATACATGAATCTTTGTAGATTACTTATAGTATTAGTTTTGCAAGTACGTTTTCTTAATATACCCATCAAGAATTCTGGTCAAAATTTCGTCCATTAAATTACTAAGTAAATTACAAAATCCATTAATTGTTATAACTAAATCCGTTGCTTTAAGTGATCGAAAATCCCCATGGGCAACAGCGTTTCTGTCTTTAACGAATTGCTTAATTTCACTTTCCCAAGGGTATTGTGGAAGATTGTTTAAGTAAAACTTTGTTAGAATCTTGTTTATTTCCTTGAAAGCGATTGTACCGTTACTAGATTTAACAGCTTTCTCTAATTGAATGCAATTATTAAGGTGAGAATTTAATTCATTTATCGATTTAGATTGTTTTACAAAGTCGCTTTTAGGTATATTTTGAAGCTTTTCATATTTAACTTTTAAATCTTCTTGAATAAGATCTTGAGATAAAGCTTGAATCTCTAACGATAGTCCATTGAGCTCATCAATATAAATTTCAAAACTATCTGTGATAAAGCCTTCCCAAAGAGCATAAATTGCTGTAATCAAATATTTCCCAAAAATTTCTTTTTCTTTCTCCGCTAATTTTCCTGAAGCAATAAGATGTTTAAACAAGCTTAGTTCTTCAACTCTCCAGTCTATTGCAACTTTAAGTTTTTCCTCTAGAGAAGACATTTATTAATTGTTTAATGTAAATAATTCTTTTGCTTTTTGAATTCTTTTTTTTATTGCTGAACTATTTCCACTTCCTCCAGATAAAGTACCTCTAATATTGTTGACTTTATTTTCTAGGTCATTGAAGTCTATGGTTTTCTTTGCAATACCTTGTTCCCAAGAATCTATATGAAAAGCAATACCAAGCATAACCACATCATACAAATTGGAAGAAAAATTACTATTATTTCCCTTCACTAGACTTCTTGAAAGTCTTTTATTCATCTTATTAATTACATTAATTGTTCGGAGAAAGAGTTCTTTTTGCTTAATAAGATCAAATTCTTGAAAAGTCAGTTCTTTCTTTTCATTGCCCCACTTTTCCTTAGCTCCAATCACAATGGTTTTCATGAATGATGTCATGATTTTAGCTAAATTGTCCGTTGCCTCGAAATCATCATTACTATTGTAAAGAGTGAAAAATCTAAGAACTAATTCCTGATCATAAAGTTCATTTTTCTTATTGTTAGGCAGGTTGGTTAACTCTGTGAAATCTTTTTCTTGAGGTAATTTTTCAATCAATTCATAAAATTCTTTAGATTCTGGAAATCCTCTAAAAATACAGTTCCTAACCTCTTGAGGAGTTGCTTTCGAACCCCCAGTATTTAATCTGTCAAATAATTCATACTTCATTGCAAGATCTTGACTATTTGATTTCAAGATTTCAATTCTGCACGGAGATCTTTTTATGTTGTTTTGTAGCTTATGTGGAAGTTCATCAAATGTTTTTCCATTAAGAACTTCAATCAAGGAACATTCTTCTAATTTCCAGTTATTTTCGTTTTTGTAATTGATATTAATTTCATCAGAGCTTTCATCATCTTCATTAGATTTGAGGGAATATGAAAAGATATTCTCTTGTCTCATTTTTCCCATAAAAGAAATCACAGTAGATATTCTTTGTAATCCATCAATTAATTCCCAATCTCCATTTTCATCTTCTGCAACAAAAATTGAAGGAATGGGAATACCTAAAATTACTGATTCTATAAATCGGGTCTTTTGACTAGGAGTCCACCTGAATAACCTTTGATACTCTGGTCGAATTGTTAATGCTTTGTCAATATAAATATTTGCAATTTCCCCAAAAGACATATCCGTTTTTGTGGTTTGAAGAGTATTCTGTTTTTTTTGAACTATTTCAAGTATATTGTCGGGGAGATTTGTATTCATGAAAGTTAATCTTTAAACTTGCCGCATAGAGAACTTTTATTTAGTTGAAACAAGAATAACAAAAATCTTAAAATCCCCAAATAATTTACTAAGACATCAAATTTTCTTTAATGCACAATCTCAGAGAAACAATCATTTCCAGCTAATAATAGTTGTTCTCAATTATTCAAGCTTCACCCCCAAATTTGAGGAAGTCCTAAAAGGGTGTTCATTGAAATTATGTCTATCGTTTGAGTATCCATTTCTTTTTTTGTGTATTTGTCAGTTAATCCCAAGTTAGAGGCAGCATAAAGATTTTCATTCATTTCTCCAACAGAGCCACCTGCAGGGTAAAAGTTGTGTGATGCATGGTCTGAATCTGTTGTTTCTTTGATAGGGGGTGTTGCAG
>Ga0208362_1000427_pt1 | contig 14365 bp, 20 predicted proteins | sample LakMenEpi13Oct10_FD_150693 | JGI IMG/M metagenome (GOLD analysis project Ga0208362, IMG submission 150693) | Freshwater microbial communities from Lake Mendota, WI - 13OCT2010 deep hole epilimnion (SPAdes) | ecosystem: Environmental > Aquatic > Freshwater > Lake > Epilimnion/Euphotic zone ... | reverse complement strand
GGCTTATCATTAAAAGCTAAAATGAATCTACCCGCATTACTAGTTCCTCCATACTTTCTCTGTACATCCTGCTCGATCTGAGCCTGCATATCCTCATCCGGTATACCATTATTGAAGTTAATAAGCATACTAGGAGCCAAACCATTCAATATATTATTCAAATGATAGTTAGATATCTCTTCCTCCAATTCAGCGTATTGTAACCCTCCCTGATAATCCGGTGGTGCATAGTAATAAAACCCAGCTTTATAAGGCTTAATAAATAATATCTCACTCCCCGAGTTACTAGTACCAAAAGCAGCTATAGGAGTAGGCTTATCCGACTTTTTAAACTTGGACCAATCAGGAAAATAATAATAATACTCTATAATACCATCATCATTAGCCTTACCGGATCTTAAAGTCTCAGCAGGAAAATGCTCTATCTCTACAATCTTACTATGATCTATATTATAAATAACCTGGATAGCAGCATTACCTAATAATTTTAAATCACTAGCTACCTTTTGGATACACTCATCATCAATTAACATTCTAAATTGTGCATACTCATCAGCAGTAGGATTAATCGCATCTAGACCTCTGCCATAGATCATTTGACTAATACCATTTATACAGGCATTGTTTGTAGCTGATCCATTATATCTATCGATCAAATGCTGATAATAATTATTATCCTCTCCATATCCTACCCATTCAGTACCTCTAACCTCTGTAATAACAGGCGAGGTATAAGTAGACATTTGCACGAATCTTAAGCTAGTTTTACTCATATTAAATTGTTATATATTCATTGTTATAACTAGTATCACTAGTGTAAACATTTTTGTTTATATCATAGACCACCTGATTAGTACAGAATACCTTATCCTTAAATATAACATCATCCCCATAAGAGATAGTAATATTATAAAAATTATCTTCTTTTAAATCAAATACAGCACTGATATAATAATTATCATCTACTATATCTACTCCAGGAATAATATTAGTCTTACCATTAGTAGTCTCATTCTCTAAAACTAATAAGACATTAGTCTCATAAGCTCTAGGTATGCATATAAAAGTTTGCTCCTCTATTGTTTCATTCAATACTATCATATACATATAACGTTATTATTTTATTTTTTGCACAAAAAAAAAGGATAGCAATTAAGCTACCCTCTCTCTTATATTATTTAATCCTTATTATGCAGGATCAATATTAACATTTTCTAAATTAGCACTAATAATAGTACTAGTTACCTGGTATGGGAAAAATGGCTCAGACGCTGTTAAAGCTAGAGTGTAACCTGAGAGGTCTCCAAAAGCTGCTCCTGTAGCGAAAGTTCCGCCTGTAGTATCACATCCTCTAGTAACACCTACCGAGTAAAATTTTCCGTTGTTATCCTCTACGAAAACGTGAGGTCTACCGATAATAATATTATTTAAAGCCTCAGTAGTATCAGCATCTAATTTATTTAATGTAACGTTAAGGGCTTGCTCATAATAAGTAGTACCATTATCAGCAGACTGAGTAACGGTTACCTCTAAATTATTAGCTCCTCTAACTTCATATTTAAAGATCTCAGGAGTACCTGCAATAGCAGTTAACTCTCCTCCAGAAATTGTAAGGGCTCCTAGCGTACCATAGTCAGCAAAATAGATATTTCTAATTCCGCCAACGTTGTCTTTACACGCTAATAACCTCCCGGTTGAAATTCCACAAAGCATATATTTTTATGTATTAAAGTTAAAAAAAAAGGGAGGAGTTACCCTCCCCTATATAATTAGTCGCAGTTAACTAATACAATCTCGTTACCGAAACCTACTTGCGTACCTTGAGACCATCTCATTACAAATCTCACATTTTTAGATCCATCAAGCGGAGCCATATCTAATACTCTAACCTCGTTTAAGTTATCTAAAAGTCCGATACCGAAATACAAGTTAGATTTTCTAGCTAAAACTACTTTGCTAGTCAACTCTCCAGAAACGAAGATTTTAACACCATCAAAAGTTAAGCTCTGAATTCCATTGTACCACATTGTACCTTTACCATCAACACCATTAGCACCTACTCCATTAGCAGCAAATCCACCTAAAGCTCTTACATAAGCCTTATAAGCATCAAATCCCATATAGAAAGTTAAGTCCTCTTTACCATATACGTTAGATGGCAATAAATCTAAAGCATCTCCTAAAGTATCAATGGTATTAGCAGCAGTTAAAGCACCAGGATTCAATGAATCATCAGCACCATCAGCAATCGCTTGAGAGATTAAGCTATTCCATACAGTAGTTTCAGTAGCATAAGATACTTGCTCTAACATATTAGCAATAAAGAAATCAGTAAAAGTTTGAGGTAATGTATCAAATGAAGAGTAGCCCATAGAAACAGCTTGCCAATCTTCCTCGAAAGGAGTTTTACATAAAGTAAGGTTAACTTGTTTCTCAGTTACTTCTAATACTTTCTCTGTTAACGTTACATCAGCAGTATCGGTATAATCACAAGTAGCATCTGCAATAGTAATTACATTAGCTAATTTTTTTAATACTGATTTGAATTTTACATTCGGCATAATTGTAATACCCTCCTCTTTTAAAGTAGGAGCTGATAATACACCCGCAGCGATATATTTACCTGCGAATTCACCTGCATAAGTTGAAGTAATTGCAGGCTCTGAAAAGTTTTGTCTTGTTAAGTTGCTCATTGTTTAATTAATTTAATTTTTCAAAAATAGTTTCTAATACGTTATTCTTTTTGTTGTTTGATAATTTAGTAGCAGTTTGTTTAACTTCTGGAGTATGAACTACTTTGCTCATTTTAGTTTCTTTAGCTGTCTCAATTTTCATTTTAACATCCTCTAACTGAGCTCTCATCTCCTCTAACATTGGAGCTACAACGCTAATAACAGCATCGATAATCTCCTGTTGACTTAATGGTGCCTCTTCCATTACTTCCTCTTTAACCTCTTCTACTACAGGCTCTTCCTCTACTACTTCTACAGCAGCTGCCTCGATCTCAATTTCTTTTTCTACCTCTACCTCAGCGATAAGGTCGATAATACCATCCTCAGCTACTACTAACGTTTTACCGTTTTCTAGCTTGTACTCTCCTTTTTCTAAAGGCTCCGGTCCGTTTTCTGTTACAATGTAAACAGGCATACCTGGCTCAAAGCTCTCAGCCTCTAGGATCATACCATCCATCAATTTCTCCTGAGCTAATTCAATCTTAGCACTTAATAGAGTCTGAATGTTTTTTAATAATTCACTTGGCTTCATAAAATAATTAATTTATCAATATAACGTTAATAACTTAAATTTTGCATTTTTAATACTTTAGTGTACGCTGAATAAAATAGATAACATCGTGAATGTGTCCATTGTGAGATGCATCCATTTTAACCGATAATCCATTAGCAACTACAAACTCATCAGCATAAAATTGAAAGGTCTTAGCAAACGTATGATCTTGATTAGCACCCTTAGGGAAAGTAATCGTATCTCTAACTCTATCATAAGGAGTACCATTACCACTCTCTAAATATAAATCCATATATCCATTACCATTACTAATCTGAGCTTTAAAGGCAATAGTAATAATATATACATCATCTATATTCTCTGCTCTTAATTCATTACTAGAATAGAAAGTAAAGTCTGTATTATCAATTATATTACCTGCATTATTAGGTACTGTAAAGGGAGCAGAAGTAAACGTATAAGGACTACCCGCTGTATATTGTGTATCATCATATCTACCCCATCCAAAGTTAGCACCGGATATAGTATTAATAGCTATTTTTTTAGTTACTCCTCCTTGTACTATAGGTAATACCTCTGTCCCTGTAATACTACTAGCTAATGGTAGCTCGCTTATTCTTTTACTCATAGTGTTATATCATTATAATTTTCAGTTAATATCGTTTCTTTATTCTCAGTTAATAGATAATCTGCCTGTCTCTGAATAGGACCAATACCCTGTTCTCTTAAATCTCCATTACAGCACTTAACATCATAGATATCCTTATCGATACATAGACATCCTCTTTTACCTCCTTTAGGACTAGACCAACTAGGGATATAATTTTTATTATTTGCCATAAACTATAGCTTTTAATAATTCAGCTTTAATACCCAATAGCTTTAATCCCGCCTCTATCTCAATAGATAACTCAGTATCCTCATCATTATGTTTCTTATCAGCAAAATATCCCTCTATACTGAATCCTTTTACCGTACCTGTCTTAACAAATTCCTCCCATATAACCGGATTATTAACTTTAATAGTACCTACCCAAGTTCCCTCAGGGAGATCCATACCATAAAGATTAGTTTTATCGTGCTCTTTACTTTCGATAATCCAACTCTCCACTAAGGTTAATCCGTTAATATCCTCTCTATGTTCAAATGTAGCATTGTTTTGATATCCTCTCTGAGCGTATAACTCCATAGCTTTACGAATAGTCTCTTTAGAGAAATATACATAATACTCTCTATCCCCATCCTTTCTATAGATTTGTTTATTAGGTATTAATAACGGACCAACTAAGATACGCTTATCCTCATCTATACTCTCAAACTTATACTCTTTTTGCTTAGATAATGCTATAAAGTTTTCCTCTATAGCCGGGCTCTCTACTATACTAATAGCATCTACTCCGCTAAGCTCTTGGCTCTCATCTATGATTAACTCTATTATCTCTCTTGTTTCCATATTATATATAACGTTAGTTTTTTAATATTTGTCTTATCCTCCTAGACTAGCATTCTGTACAATAGATCTATCTAAAGCCTGCTGAGTAGTAACCTGACTAGCGACTACGAAAGCCTGTACGGGTTGCTGCTGCCCTAATGTTTGAGCTATTTGATTAACACCACTATTGCCTATAATATTAAAACTAGGAGCTGCTGCCGGAGCTGTACCACCTGATCCACCGCCTCCAATACTAGGAGCCCCTCCTGCTGATCCCTTACCCTTAGGAGTTTTAACAGCTAATATTTTCTTAACTTGTAACAAACCAAAAGCACCTGTAACAATAGCCTGAGCAATAGCATATCCAGGAATAGCTTTAGTAGAGAATGCAGCTAACTGACCTGCTATAGCTGTATAAGTAGATATTGTAGCTGCTGCTACGGCTGCAATTTTACCGGCTGCTGTACTTTCTCCTAACTCTTCCGATGCCATTTTTAAACCTGAGGAAACTGCATCTAATAATTTTAATTTATTCTCAGCCTCTAATTTAGCTATCTCTTCTTTTTTAGCTGCTGCTGCCGCCTCTGCTGCTATCTGCTCATCTGTACTCTTTACTATCTCAGCAGTTTTCTTAGCTCCAAAATCTTTAAGATCACTTAATAGATTCTCATTATTTGCTTTAGCTATATCTCTACCCTTAGCTAATATCTCACTTTGTTTATTAAGATCATTTAACTGGGCATCCATAGCTTTCTCAGCATCTGCCTTAGCCTTATCGCTTTTAGCTTTAGCATCCGCTGCCGCTTTATCTGAGGCTGTTTTATCTATATTCTGAATAGCTAATAAATTAGCATCTTTTTGCGACTTTAATACCGCTAATGCTTTTCTTTGCTCTGCTATAACTTTAGCTCCCTCTGCTGCTGTTTCTTTTGGATCGAAAACAAATGAGGATAATCCTTTAAATACCTTATCTTCTAATCCGAAATCCTTACCTAATGCAGCACCTACAGCATCAACGGTCTTTAAGATCATTGTTAATGGTAACGAAAGGAACTTTAAAACACCAGCTAATATATCCTGGTTTCTTTTAGCTGCCTCAGTTTGAGCCTTAGAAGTTGCAATACTATTTTCTAATTGTATCTCTGCTGCTTTAATGATCTGATCAGTCTGAGATACTTTCATTTTTAAAATATCTTTCTCCGACTTACCCTGTAATCTTAATGAGTTTTCTTGTAATGAAAGGCTATCTAATTTTCCCTTTTGGATATTAAGGTTATTTTCAGAATCAGCATTTAATTTCTTTTGCTCCTCACTAACACCGCTAACAGCACTCTTAATATCATCCCAATAAGTAACTACAGCACCTAAAGCAATTAATAAAAGACCTATACCTGTAGATCCAATAGCTGCTTTAATACCATTAAACGCATTAACCGCTACAACCTTTAACTGTTGAAAGCTACGACCTAAGTCCTCTAGTCCTTGTAATCCCTGAGCCAAAGCCATAGCACCCTGTAATCGTACCATCGTTTTCTCAAACTCCTCAGACTGAGCACCCGCTAAAGCCAACGCTCCCTGTACAGCACTAAAACCACTAGCAACCGCACCAACTGCCTTAGCTGTAGCATTAAAAGCACCCTCTCCCTTAAAAGCAGCGATAGCATCATTACTATCCTCTATCCTATCTTTTAAATCTGCTGCTCTCTTTGCTGCCTCAGTAGCCTCTTTAGAAGTTACTCCATACTGATCTCCTAATCTTTGTACCTCTAATGCAGCCTCTTTATATTGCTGCTTTAAAGACTTAACTACTTCCTCATTCTTATTTAAGGAATTGGTTAAGCTATCTATACTCTGATTAGCCTGTGAAGAGTTAACCTCTATTTCTATAGTCTTAGTTATTGCCATTTACTATCTCTTTTAAATCTCTTTTAAATTCATTCCAACTAGTAGCCTTTCTATATTTACCCTTAGCGATATCTATATACTCATTCTGTCCGTACTCTGCGTATTGTAACGCATCTAATATAAATCTAAGCATCCTGTATTATTATTATTGTATCTCCCTGATCACTAACTATCCCCGCATTTCTCTGCAATCCACTAACATTAGCTTTAACCTGGATAGTAATATCAGTTTCATTATCAAATAACCCTGTTATTAATCCATCCGGATCATAATCTACAGTCCAATTTAAATCAGTTGTAGTAGTGGTAGGTATTTTTATTTCTTTCTCTAATCGGTCCGTAATTCTCAAAGTACTATTATTATAAACCACACTCCTAAAATCCTGTATCAATTCCATATCAGTCTCAAAAGTAGTTAGATCTGTAGTGTACTGATTAATAATATATCTCTTATCTCTAATTACTATCCTATCATTTAACTTTAAATTTAGCATCTCTAAATAAGGTAATCTCATCTTAACCTTTACTAGCCTAGATTTTAAGCTATACAAATTATTTAAATACGCTAAGTAATAATTAGCAAATAAAGTATTATCTATAGCTACGTTATAAATATTAGAATTTTCTACTCCCCAATTCAAAGTATTTTTTTCGTTATTATCTGATGTATCCTCCATATCACTACAGAACAAATTAACGTTAAGTAGATTAGCTGTAGTAGATCCATCATTAAAATAATAATTTCTACTATATAACCCATTATAATACATAACTATAGGCTTAGGCTTATAAGGTACATAATCAGGTTTCAAAGCATATCCTACATTCAAAGGAGTTTTTTGAAATAACATATTTTCAAATGGTAGATTAACCACATAATCCTGTCCATCGTTATTAGGGAATCCATAATTTAAATTACCATACTCTCTATTAAATAAATCAAAAAATCCTCTATTCATTAGACTATCTGATTTTTGATAACTAAAGTCTATTTTTTTATAAGGCTTAACTCTATCAAATATCATATCCGTAGTAGTATATCCTGAGTAATCTCTAATAGTACCTAGATAATACCAATTCTCTAACTGCTCTAAAGTAAAGTTAACTCCATCTACGCTATACGCTGTTAGGTTAAACATTTTTAAAACCCCACTAAAGAAGTCTGAGACCTTAATATCAGGAGCAGTATTAGTAAGATCTATATTAGGTATAGCAGAACTCGATCCACTACCCGTAATAAACGTTATCTCAGTAGTTCCACCACTAGAACTATAAGCATATCTCTTAGCATTATAGGTATAAGTATAAGTTACTGAGCTAGAGGTCTGTACTTCAAAATAATAATTCCCTATACCCATAGTTTGATTAATAACAAAACTAGCAGTACTACCCGTAGCTGAAACACTAGTAAACAATGCACCATCTTTAAATACTTTAATTACCGAAGTAGTAGATCCTGAGAAAGTAATATTTAAAAAGAATTGAGCATTATACAATTGAGCAGCACCATCAAAGAATTTAACTATCTGAATACTATTATTAGATATATTAAACCATCCATTCTGATTATTAGTTAAAGTAATTCTATTAGGAATAGATAGAAAATTATATATTCTAGACTCACTATTTTTAAACCATACATAAGACTTAGTAAATCTCTGATCTGTTAAAAACGATCCACTAAAATTAAGATTATATTTACTCTCTATAGCCTCTATAACTTTACTAATTTTCATAGCCGGGAATAAATCCGTATATATAATAGCACCTAAACTACTTTCGATATTTGTATTAGTTGTCCCCGTACCTTGCCATACTCTATCCGAAGTAATTAAAGGGAACATAACGTTCTCATCTGTAGCACTTTGTATCTTATTTTTTACAGCAGTACCACTATAAGCAAAGGTATAATCATTTAGAGTCTCTACATCCTTTAACTTATCATCTCCGAACTTATCCATTAAACTTTTTAACTCTCCATAGAAAGTTAGCTTATAATCCTCTACTCTGTTATTTTTAATAGTAGCTCCCTCTAATTGCCATCTCCCTGATCTAAAAGTCTGAGTATCTATTTCGATATAACCTGGATATCTTACTCTCTGATCATACGCATCATCTATACTATTCTCATACCAATGTCTAAAAATCTCATTATTATTCTTACTAGCCGGAATTGTAAAACTCTGCGAGTAATCTGTAAAGACTTTTGATATATCGCTAATATTCTGCACAGAACTTGTAACACTAATTTTCTCATCACTAAACAACTCAATTCTATTATAAGTATCTAAAGTATCAAACGTTCCTCCTAGACTCTCTATGATATCCATACAACAATCAGCTGCCTCAAATACTCCGCCATCTGCTCTAACTCTACTCATAAAACTAGAGAGAGTAATAGCATTAGCATTTTGAAATTTAGGAGTCTTTATATATAGAGCTACTTCCATTTACATTATATCATTAATTAATCCGAAAGCATATTGGAAGTCTATAGTATAATTTATATTCTTATCCTTAATATAAGTTTTCTTATCCATACTCTTAGACTTAATCGTAACCGGCTTATTACCCAATAGAATAGTCTCACTAAGTAATAGGTCCTGGATCAATTCAAAATAATTCTCATCTACCCATCCGGTATTACATTTTATAGTTTGCTTACCCTGATTATTAAATACTTTATTAACCCCTAGATAAGGATCATAATCTACATTAGAGGGCATCAAATTGAATTCCTTATACTCAGTATCAATTAACTCGCTAGAGGCTTTAAAAAACGTTAAGAATTGCCACCCTCCAAAACGATTAATATAGGTACAAATAATAGGAGTATATTTAGGCTCACATACCTCGACAGAATAATACTCAAAGTAATCATCTCCATTTACATTAGCAGTCAAAGGTATCTTCCACATACCCGGCTCTGTAACTGTTAAAGTACCATAACCTATTATATCATAAGTTCCCGCTGCATAGAATACATTTACATAAGGTACAATAGCATCCCATTTTTGAAAGGTAATACTATAGTTAACTAAAGGTACCACAAAATAATCGTTATATTGATTATAACCTATTGAATAATTAGTATATCCATTTAAACAAACATAAGTCTCATCTGCTACCTCTTCCCCATCTGAATAAGAAACTACTCTCATATAGCACCAGGTATTAACATCCTCCTCAGTAGGTACCGATACAGTAGTAGTTTTAATTGGCTTAATAAACTCTAACGCATAGTTAGATATATTCCAACTTAATACAGGCTGATTAGCTGTAGGTATATCCTTAGATAAGGTATAATTAGGATCAGTCGGCTCTGTACTATTTTTATTCCATATATATAATTCTATACTACCCGCTAATTGATCCGGCTCATCTACCTGGATAAAATACGGACTCCTTACAAATATTTTTTTCATTATTTCTTATTCTGTTTTATTACAAAATTAATCATATCATCTGCATCCTTAAATAAGATACCATCTAACTGCCCCTCTAATTTTCTATACTCTTCCTCAAATGGCTTAGTAAAAAACAAACTAGGCTTAATACCTTTGTTAAAGATAGATCTAGCTATTAAAAACTGAATAGACTTAGCAAACCCTACGGACTTAATAGATCTACCTCTAAACTTTCCTCCTGTATCTCTAGGAGCTAACCCTCTTCTTACTATCCACTTATCTAAAGCCTTAGGCGGAGGCATCTTATCCTTATATGAATATGGAGTCTGATATTTAACCTTAACCCCTGATACTCCCTTATCTATGAAAGTACCATAATCCTGCATCTCAATACTAAACTCTATACTATTATCCGATATCTTAACCGGACTACCTTTAATAGAATTATATAAACTTCCTGAGGCTGACTTATTAGAGTTTTTAAGATTAGCTTTAGACTGCTCTACCACATTATCTCTTAACTCTTCTAATGCCTTTCTTAAGTTCTCTAACTGCATACTGATATATTATTAGCTACATCGATATTAATAGTAGTAACCCATCCTGCTAATAAGTTTTCGTATCGGTCCATAAAAGCCTCACTACTCGCATCTCCATTTAATTGAAATCCATCTCTACTAATACTACCTCTTTTTACTAATTGAACAAACTCATTAATAACAGCTAACTGAGTATTATATACATAATGTAAATTATCATTACCATAATACTGATCTATCACAGGATCTTTAGACTGATCTACTATATCCATATTCATTATACTAATTGAATAAGTAATTAAGTTCTCAGAGTGAGTAGCTGTATTAACCTGGATATGCGTTAAAGGGAATATAGTTTGCTTATTTAAATCTATCTCGAATATATTACCATAGGTAACAGTATTAACATAAGGGCTATTATCAAAAGCCTCTCTCATCATATCCGTAACCTTATAAAAATTCTGTAATCCGTAGGTATTAGTTATCATTTCTTAAAATTTTTTCTTAATTCATTTGCATCTAGCTCATCTAGCTCAGATTTGTAACATAAAAATAATAGGCATTCGTGTATATTCATTTTGGCTACATATCCATACTTTGTAATGTCTCCTCCACTAAGTCTGTAAAGTGAGTTATACCAATTCCATTTTGAACTAAATTGAGCTCTAGCTGAAAATCCTCCTTGACTGCCTGTGTCTGCAAATATCTCAGGGTAGCTTTTGAAAGTTCTTTCCCTAAATTGCAAAAAAAAACTAAGCTACTCATTACAGCATCTAAAGGCATATGTTTCATTACCTCCCAATACTTTTTGATCTCATAGTCCTCTATGATATATTTTGACTTATAAGATCCTGTCTGAATAGGTCTATATAACACAGCCATAGCTATATGGATATTCTCTATACTAGATATATTAGTATCGATAGTAGTATACTCATCAAAGGTTAACTCATCTAGATTAGTAACGAATCCAAACTTTTTATCTCCTAACTCGAATCCCTTAACTAGATCAGGCTTTAAACTTAATAAACCAGATATATGATCCACTATACCTTTGACATCCTTATACTTAATATTAACTACCTCAGAATAGGGTAGGTAACAAAAGATCTCTATCATCTTTAACTCCAGGAATACATCAGCATTTTCTATATCTTTATTCTGCTCATATATCTTTATATACTTTTGATATTGCTCTAAAGTTATCTCTGATAATGTAGCCGGAATTTTAATACTTACTTTCATTCTTAATCATTTTATATATAACGTTACTACCTAATACTTTGTGAACAAAAAAAGGTAGCCATTTCTGACTACCAATTCTTAACCAACTTTAACTAATTTAAACCTAATTTTAAATTTAATATTTTATATAATTCTAATACTTTATTTGTTAACTCATCATTCTGTTTGTATCTATCCTTACCGGTAGTCTTCTTGCCTCTATCATTAATCTCGATCCTTACATAATTCACTTTCTTTTTACCATCGAAATAACTCTCATCTATAACTACCGGATATATAAGGATACCATTACTGAGACATACGCTCATCGCTTTTAAGCTCACGATATATCAAATAAAAAGTTAATAAAGCAAATGCAATCTGTACTAAATAATCATTACTAGCCATCACTATACTAGCCGATAAAATTCCTGTTATTGTTCTCATAGTCTTATTGTTTTAAAATGTATTCTTTAATTTGTCCTAGTTTCTTAATATCGTAGGTATTCTCTCTATGCTCAGCTAAGGATATCAGTATCTCTATCTGATCTAAAGCAACCTGTTTTTCTAAGTCTTTAATCGTTTCCATATCTTTTAGTTTTAATATTACCCTACAAAGATATAAACAATTTTTTAATAACCAAATATATTTTAAACTTTTTTTTATTTTTTTTTAATCTACTATTCTCAATAGCTCTCCATTCTTATCTAATACCTTATTAACTGAGAATATCTTATCCATTCCATTTAGTACATCGTGAAAGCTACCTAGTTTAAATATCATATTGAATTCCTGGAATCCTAGATCTCCTCCCTTGTATTTATAATATCTATAAAAGAAGTCTGAGCTAAACGATCCTGTTTGTCTTAATCTTATATACTCACTTCTTAGATTATCGAACTGCATATTTTCCATAATTAGGTCTACTCATTTTATTATACATTACATATCTAATACTATCGATAGAGTGGTTAAACATATCTACTGGCTTATTTAATATATTACCATTCTTATCCTCTATCCATTTATAATTTTTAAACTCTTTTATCATATTGACTGATCGACTCGTACAGAATAGCTTATATCGTTTCATTATATCGATACCTAGATTAATCTCTTTTTTCTTAGCCTCCTTTATATTCCATCCCATTCTATAAATCTCCTCTATACTTTTGGGCTCAGCATCATCCGCAAATATCTCAGCTCTTCTGTCTATACCCAGAATCTCAAACTCTTTAACGATATCCGGATTAGTTAATCCTGTTTTATAAATTAACTCATCAAAATAAAGATTATCCCCTGACTGATATATTGCTGATAGAGTAGTAGGATCATTAGTAAATCCAAAGTCCATACCATATCCTAATAACTTAGCCTCTTTAGGTATCTGATCCACTTCATTAAATCGGAATATCAAAGACTTACTCTGACCTATTTGTCCTAGTCCGTATACATTCCAATAATTCTCATCCGTATCTCTTAACCTTTCGATCTCTTTTTTAATCTGATCATCTAAGAAAGGGTTATCTCTATACGTTGTAATATAAAAATCAGCATCCTCTCTCGTTTTAACCTTATCATATATCCAATGAAACTCATCACTCGGGTTATAGTCTAGTATTATTTTTTCTTTAGTTCTAAATATTAATTGCTGCCAGTCTTCCCAATGCATCTCATTAGCCTCATTAACATACAATAGATCCCTTTTGCGACCTCTAACTTTCTGAGGCTGATCCAATGATATAAACTCTATTAAGTTTCCATTAAGGGAATATTCTGAGCTAGACTTATTATGCCTATCCTCACTATATAAATCATAAGCTCTAAGTATCTCAAAGAAATCTCTCATAGCTGAGGTCCTTAAACTAGGAAAGGTCTTTCTGGCTATTGTAATAGTCTTGCCTCTATTCTCTGAGCAATAACTAAATATAATCCATATAAGGATATTATAAGTCTTACCGGACCTAGTACCTCCCTGCTCTATAGTTATTCTCTTATTCGAGCTATTAAGATGCTTAAATACTACATTAGTCTTTATGTTCATTATCTATGATCTCTACTTTAAAGAAGTTATCAGAATCAGTAACCAATTCCTGTCTCTCAATATATCCTCTAGACTTACCTTTAGTCTTTAACAAAAAGATAGTAGCAGTCGTATTACCATCTTTAATCTGTTTATGTAACTGACTCTCTGCAAAATCTAAAACTATATTCTCTAAATTCTTAACCTCCTTAGAATACTCCGGATCATTCTTTAACCAATTATAGTGAGTACCTCTATCTATGCCTACCTGCTTACAGGCTGTAGTAACCACACACAAAGATTTTTCTAATGCCTCGAGCATCGCCTTTTTTAGTGTTGAATTTTGTATATTCATATTTTAAAATTATATCTTAAATTTTACTAATACATTAGGATGTTTTGATAATAAAATATCTAGCTCATTCTTAAAGTCCTCCAGGTATTCGTTATTAAGTGATAGGGTAATCTTTACATCATTAGTATACTCATCCTCCGAATCATCTGTTAGTTTTAAATCTAATCCCCACTCCTCTAATAATTCAGTATCCCATTCATTAGCTAATAGATCCCAATCCCACTCTCCGAATC
>Ga0208362_1000418_pt1 | contig 14515 bp, 15 predicted proteins | sample LakMenEpi13Oct10_FD_150693 | JGI IMG/M metagenome (GOLD analysis project Ga0208362, IMG submission 150693) | Freshwater microbial communities from Lake Mendota, WI - 13OCT2010 deep hole epilimnion (SPAdes) | ecosystem: Environmental > Aquatic > Freshwater > Lake > Epilimnion/Euphotic zone ... | reverse complement strand
AATTTTAGTTAAATACCTTGAAGTAGAAAAAAATTCAGAAGAACAAGAAAAGATTCGATCAAGTTGGAAAACTAAAAGCAAAGAATGGGAGTACGAAAAAGAAATTCGGTGGTTCATTCCAATTGAACAGTGTACAGAAGATAAAGATACTAAGCTGTGGTTCAAGAAAATAAATCCGCAATCAATAAAATCAATTTGTTTTGGGTTGAAATGTGGTGAAAAAGATAAAGAAGAAATTCGGAAATTAGTTAAAGAAAACTATTTATGGATTGAGCTATTTCAAGCTAATTATCATCCAAGAGAATTCGCACTTAAAATCAATCCATATTCTTACTAACTTCAATTATTTGAAATCTAATATTTTCTAGAACTAATGGCTTTGCCGCCAGTTTGTGTAAATGTCCATTCAAAAGTTACTGAACTTGCAGCTCCTTCAGGTAAAGGGCGGAAGCCAGGAGAAGCAGATTTGATGGCTTGCAGTGCGGCCAATTCAGCATCTGGAGCAGTAGTGCTTTGAACTCTAATCGTACTAAGAACTAAAGAGCCATCTTTTTTAATTGTAAAAAATAAAACAACTTTGTCATTAGGACTTTTAGTTGGTGTCCAAGCTTGCTGAATCCTTCTTTGCAAATCCTGTACATAAGGACCAAAGTCAACATCTCTTTTGGCAGCGACAGTAGTTGGCCCATTCGGATTATTATTTGGGGCACTATTTCCAAAACCTGATCCATTACTAAAGCCACCTGGCTTGGAAGGCAATACTGGACCTTTACCCGGAGAACCACCAGCATAGGGTGATGGATTAGAAGAAGGTTTGCCAGCTCCACCATAAGCAGAAGCAAAATTGGTGTCTTTTACAGATTGCTCAGAGGAAGATAAAACTGCTCTTTCATCTGAATTAGCTCGTGGCTTGAAGCTAGGGAAAAGTGGCTTGGTTTGAGAATCACCTTTTTGCATAGCTTTGGGCTTAGGCATTGGTGGAGCAGATTGTGTAGCTTGTTGTTGGCTTTGAGCAGGTTTTTGAGCCGGCTGTGTTTGCGGCTGAGGCGGTGTTGGTTTTGCCGCTTGTTTTGTTTGTGATTTTTGAGGATTTGCTTTAGGCTGAGTTTGTCCAGGCGAAACTTGCTTCTTTGGATCGCTTTTACCTGAATTCTTAGCATTTTGAACCGCCATCTTTTTTGTATTTTTTGGTGGAGGTGGTTCTTTTTCTTGAACCGGATTATCGACAAATGAAGTCATATCAATTTGCATTGAACGCTCAATCTGAATTGGATTGAAATAGAGAATGGTGTAGAGCAAAACTATCAGCAAGCTAGAAGCGGAAAAAATATAAGAAGTGCTGATTGATGAAGCGAAAAGGGTGGGTCTTTTATCTTTTTCAATTGTTCGAAAATCTTGCGCAATATCTCTTTTGTTTTCAGTTATCAAATAAACCTGAAGCGTAACAATAAAAGCAGCATAAGAAAATTTAAACAGCGCTGGGAAATGACCAAATTCCTCACTAGACTTGGCTATACCAAAAAATGGAATCCAAGAACAAATCTTGAAAAGTAATTCAGGAAAAATAATTACAAATAAACAAAAAAGCGAAATAACAAAACAAGTGAGAAGAAGAATTCCTTTATTTTGTAATTGCTGGCTTAATATATGAGGCAAGCCTGGAATAAAAGCTGAGAGACCAAATTTATCTTTGGGTTTTGAAAAATGCGAATAAATATTGCTTTGATTTTCTGGTCTTCTGTCAAGCAGCGAATGACCATTTGGCTTGTATTGACGGTTGTTTTGATCTTGATGGTTTTGATTGTAATTATTTGATTGCTGATAATCGTCTTGATAAAAGCTATTCATAATTCTATAGAAATCGGCACACTTAAAGAAACATCGAACAAATTGACCTAAAAACAAATTCAAAAACAAAAATCAAGCCTCTCAGAAATTTTTTTATTCTTTAGACTTTTGATTTATTTTTTAGGGTTTATTCCTAAATTTTATTCATAGATTTTAATAAGGTTATCATGAGTTTTATATTAAACTTGTCTACTTTGAGTCAGTCAAAACTGTCTAAACCTCTGGGCTGAAGCTCAAGTTAATCCAAAAAACTAATCAAATCAAAATTGAATCACTCTTTGCACAATCCTAATCCCTCTTCTAGCCAACCTCCAAGCGCTGAAGCAAGTTCATCAGCACTGGTCTCAGAAGCTTCGTTGGATGGACTATCTATAAATTCAAATTTTTGGAATTCACAATCATCTTACAAAGAGCTAATAAGAAAACTCAAAAGTTCTAATTCAGCGACTTGTAAAGGTTTTGTTTCTTCAGCTATACCAAGTTTTATTGCCTCATTAAAAGATGAATTCCCGAATGAACCTATTTTGTTTTTGACAAGCTATTCTGGCATGCAAGATTTGCATAGATTGGCTAATCAAATTAAGAGATTAATTAGTGATAAATCAGAAAGCAATTCTTTATCCGTTCAAAATCCTGCTCAAAACTCAGCACAAAATGAAAGTCTGATCAGCATTTTTCCATTTGGGCAGATTTCTTCATTTGAAGGTCTAAATGAAACCAAGCAACATTTTGCCGAGATATCGTCTATTCTTAGCTCTTTTTTGCTGGGCTCTTTTTTACACGATTCTTTTGTTAGTTCTTCTCCTTCTCCAGCAGCAAGCCGAGACGACAAATCATTAGCCAGCAGCAATTCAATTAATAATTCAATTATGATTTGTTCATTGAAATCATTGATTCAGCCGATTTGTTCGAGTGAAAAATTTAAATCTATGCAATTTTGCCTAGAAAAAGGTAAAGAAATCAATTTGATTCAAACCTTAGAAAAGCTCATTGCTGCTGGCTATCAGAGAGTTGATAATGTTTTTGAAATTGGACATTTTGCGCTCAGAGGGGAAATACTTGATATTTTTACGGCTTCAGCTTCTTCGATTCGTATTAATTTATTTGGTGATGAGATTGAAACAATAAAACCTTTCGATCCATGGTCACAGCGATCGGCTAGCAATCTTGAATTGAATTCAGTAATAATTTCTCCGCTCATACCATTCAAGCTACCAAAAGGGCCTCATACGGGAAATCCTTCTGACCTAAAAGGTAAGCTCGAAAGCAAATTAAATGCACTTGGTTCCGAAATAGATGAATCACAAAAATATTTTTGGTTAGAAGATTTAAAAAGATTCTCGCTTAATTCTGATAATGGTGAATGGCAAAGATTTATTCCCTGGCTTGATGAGCTCGAAGGTTTTAGTTCACCCCTTTCTTATTTCCCTTCCAATGGATTAATTATTATTGATGAATTCAATTCTTTAGAAAGCCGAATAAGCCACGCACAAGAAATTGCCGAGCAAGATTTGATAAATAGACTTCACAAAAATTATCTTCCTCAATCTCAGTCAGAACATTTACAGGAATTTATTAAAAAGCCATTTGAAGCTTTTCATAAAAGCCTTGAAAACAAAAAGATTTTAAGAATCATCAAAGAGCTCTAGAAAAGACATCTTAGATACTATGTATTATTTGTGTGTTATTTCTTAAAAAACATTGAAATACCTAGAGAAATGAGCAAAACACCAAATATTCTTTGCAGTATTAGAGTTGGCAGATTTAGAGCGATTTTCGAACCAATCAAACTCCCTACAAAAACTCCTAAACCTATAAATAGAGCAGCTTTGAGATCAACAAAACCTTTTTGATAATAAACAACTGCTGCTAAAAGCCCAACAGGTGGGAGTAAAACTGCCAATGATGTTCCTTGCGCTGATTGTTGTGAAAAACCAAATAAATAAATCAAAGTTGGGACAATAATTACTCCACCCCCAAGCCCAACTAATCCTCCAATAGAGCCAGCAAATAAACCGAGTATCAAAAAATAAATAATTTGCATTTTTCCTGAACTGAGATTGTTAGGTTGAATTTTTCACCCAGCTTTTTGACTCATTGAAATTTGGCTCAATAGCGTTGGTAATTCTTTTTCTTGTCCAATAGCCATAAGGTGAATTCCATCACCACCTAATTCTTTCACTTGCTGAACTAATTCAAGCGCAATTTTTATTCCTTCTTTTTGAGGCTCACTCGATTTTTCTAATCTTTCTATTAATGGCTTTGGCACTGTAACGCCGTAAACTTTTTCATTCATATAATTAGCCATTTTTACGCTTTTGAGCGGAGTAATGCCAATCAGAACTGGTGCATGAACTTTTCCACGAATTGAATCTAAAAATCTTTTGAGTTGATCTGATTCATAAACAATTTGAGTTTGAAAAAACTGAACACCATTCTCAACTCGCTTTTGCATTTTTTCAGATTGACTAGCTAAATCATCAACACCAGGATGAGCAGCAGCCCCAATGCATAAATCTTTGACTGATTCATTTAATTTATTTTCAGCAAAATCAAGCCCCTGAGAAAAATTTGAAAAAGCTTTAAGTAAATCATCAGTTGTTAAATCAAAAACATCTTTAGCATTTGGGTGATCACCTGCTTCAGCTTTGTCTCCATAAAGGCAAAGAAAATTTCTCAATTTGAGCGCAACTGCTCCGAGCAAATCTGATTGCAAGCCAATGCGGTTTTTATCGCGACAAACAATTTGGCAAATGGATTCAATACCAGTTTCTCTTTCCAACAAATAAGATGCAATAACTGGGCTCATACGCATATTCCCGCCTTGTCCATCAGTTATATTAATTGCGTGGACTAAAGATTTAAGGACGCCTGCATGATCCAAAAACTCAGATACATCACTTCCCTTTGGAGGAGCAAGTTCGCAAGTAGCAATGAACTCTTTCTGGGAAATTGCTTGTTTGAGTTTTGATGGCATTAAAAGACTGCTATTACTGCTATAGAAGATAAAGAGCAAAACAAAATGGAGCGAACGAAGGGATTCGAACCCTCGACCCTCTCCTTGGCAAGGAGATGTTCTACCACTGAACTACGTTCGCATTTAATTTAGCTGATAAGTGAACAAGCTATACTCAATGTTCAAATAACGTCTACGTAATATATCACAACCTGTAAAAGATTGAGACAATGAAAGACAAATATCTACAAAAAAATCTTGACCAAGCTGTGCCAGAGGATATTGTGCCACAAGAAATTTCGCCAGAAGAAATGTTTAGGCAAATGCAAGGTTTTGAAAAACTAGGTTTTGAAAAATTAAGTACTGAAAATTCTTTGCCAGAAAATATCAATTTGGATTCTAATAAAACTTATCGCTCAGGGTTTGTGGCTCTAGTAGGAAGACCCAATGTTGGCAAGTCATCATTACTTAACAAATTAATTGGTCAAAAAATTGCAATTGTCAGTCCTAAAGTACAAACTACTCGTAATAAGATTTTAGGTGTTTATAACTTCTATGAGAATGATTCCAACCGCTCTGAAGGAATTGTTGGACAATTGGTTTTTATTGATTTGCCGGGAATTCACAAGCCGCAAGATAAGCTTGGAGAGGCATGCCTCAAAATTTCACAAGATGGCGCAAGGGAAGCCGATCTGATTGTATTTATGAGTGAAGCAAATCATTCTCCTGGTAAGGGAGATCAATGGATAATTGATTGGTTGAGACAAAATTGTTACGACTCAAAATATATAATCCTTCTCAACAAAGTTGATTTAGCTAAGCGAAAAGACAGACTCAAAGCTGATAGACAAGCTTATCTTGAAATGTTTGCAGATTTGCCAGAAAAGCCACAATTGATTGAAATCTCGACTGTGACTGGTGAAGGATTAGAAGAATTGAAACAATCAATTTGGGATTTCCTCCCCGAAGGCCCACTCTATTTCCCGGAAGATGCACCCACCAATTTATCAATGAGATTTCTAACGGCTGAATTGATTCGTGAACAGGTTTTGCATCTCACACAAGAAGAAGTACCCCACTCAGTGGCGATTAGAATTGATGATTATGTCGAGAAAGCAAATGCCAAAAACCTTACCAAAATCTTTGCAAAAATATTGGTGGAAACCGAGTCTCAGAAAGGAATTATTATTGGCAAAAATGGATCATTGATTAAAGAGATTGGCTCCAAAGCCAGAATTGAAATTGAAACTTTAATTAAAACACCCGTTTTTCTAGAGCTCAAAGTAAAAGTTGCTCCCAAGTGGCGCCAGAATGAAAGAGAGCTTGGCCGAATGGAATTGAGTTAGCTTTTTTGGTGAGTATCTTTAGTAACACATTTCGTCGACTGGCTTTCCTGTTAATTTTTCCAAGAGATCAGAATATTTCTCTCTTGCTAGTTCTGCATTGTCCAGGATTAGCATTCATTCCTTGTTCATTAACTGTTTGCGTTGTTTTACCCAAAGAGCTTTGAGCCAGAGGCCTAATCGTGTTCATGAAAAGAAATGGGTTGATAGTATAAATTAATTTTATTTCTTCATTTCAAACAACAACTAAATTTACTAATCTTCCTGGGACAACTATTACTTTTTTTATTTCACGGCCTTCTAGCTTGGCTATCAACTTTTGATTTTCACGTCCAAGTTTTTCCATTTCTTCTTTAGTGGCTGATTTTGAGCAATTAATTCCATCCACCTTTTTGCCATTGATTTGAATAACCAACTCAAATTCATTTACCTCACAGGCTTTTTCATCGAATATTGGCCACGATTCACTACGAGATTCTCTTCTAAAGCCAATTGAATTTGCTTCCCTAGACAATTGATCTAATAGTTCAGCACTGATATGAGGGGCAAAAGGTGAAAGTATTCTAAGTAAACTTGAAAGAGCAAAACTCAATGCCGCTCCTGACTCAATGAGAGGTTCAGATTTACCACCTGCTTCATTAGGATATCCCACAGCCTCCTTGGAAGGGGGAGTCAAAAATTGTGTCTCAACAATTGTTTGATTCTTAGATATACTTTTCTTTTCTTGGGAGGTATTTTTAATTTCACTGGAACCTAAACCAGTAAATTTATATATAGCATTCAACAATTCAAACATTCTTGCAATCGCAGTATTCATTGAATAACGATCTTCTTGCAAATCCAAGGTGACGGCTTTGATGGTTTGATGAGTAATTCTAATTAAATCTTTTTCTTCAGCATTTGCCTTTGCTAAATCTTGCGAATCGAGATAAACACCTAAATCAATTTCGTCTGCATAATGATTTATAACTCGCCATAAACGGCTGAGAAATCGAAGTTGACCTTTAGCTCCATCTGTTGACCACTCGATCTCTTCAGCTGGTGGACCCGCAAATAGCATAAATAAGCGAGCTGAATCAGCACCATATTCATTAACAAAATCATCAATTCCAATGACATTTCCGCGAGACTTGGACATTTTTGCAACCTTGCCTTCTTTCTCGCTGAACATGGTCACCATTCCCTGACTAAGCAGACGAGTAAAAGGTTCATCAAAGTTCAATAAGCCCAAATCACGCAAAGCCTTTGTGAAAAATCTCGCATAAAGCAAATGCAAAATAGCATGCTCAATTCCACCGACATATTGATCAACTGGCAACCATTTGCCCGCAAGCTCTTTAGTGAAAGGAAGCTCCATATTTTGCGGATCAGCATAACGCAAGAAATACCAACTAGAGCAAATGAAAGTATCCATCGTATCAGTCTCACGACGGAGCTTTTCACCAGTTTTGGGATCGGTGAAATAAAGCCATTCTTGATGATCTTGAATCTTGAGACTGTTCGTTTCAGTCGGCAATTTTACGGGTAGTTGTTCATAAGGGACCTGCACTATTTCGCCATTCTCTCTATAAGCCAACGGAATTGGAGTTCCCCAATAGCGCTGACGGCTGATTAACCAATCTCTGAGTCTGTATTGAGTCTTGAATCTACCAAATCCTTTACTCTCCGCATACTCAGTCATCTTTTGTTTGGCTTGTTCTGAACTCAGTCCATCAAATTGGTCGGAGTTTACAACATATCCATAATCAGTGAATGCCGAGAGCTTTTTCTTCATCCAAATATCAGCGGCTGGGTTTTGATTATATGGCTTTATTTCTTGGTATCCAACTCTTTTATAGAGCTGAACTGATGGCAATCTTTTGTGATTGGAATCTAAATAAACATTTGTATAACCACTACAAACCGCCCATCTTTCAAGGAATTCTATTAATAGTTTGGAATAGCCTTTACCTCTGTGCTTTGGATAAACAAACATTCGTTTAACTTCGCAGGCTTTTGGTAAAGCTTCAACAGGCCTAGTTGAAATACACCCAAGAATTTCTTTACCACTTTTCAGAGACCATAAAGCATTTGGTTCTGAGACATAATATTCAGGCTTATAATCAATCTGCCATGCAGCTGCCCCAAATTCCTTTTCTAAATTTTCATAATAATCATTGAGAACTTTCTCAACAAGTTTCAAATCATGGTCTTTGGTAATCCTCTCAATGGTAACTCCTTGGATTAATGGCAAACTAGAAATAACCCAATTAATAGGCAAATTGTATTTTGTGGCAAATTCAAAATCTCTGGCGTCATGAGCTGGTACACCCATTACAGCTCCAGTCCCATATGTTGCCAAAACATAATCTGCAATCCAAACGGGGACTTTCTCACCATTAAAGGGATTAACTGCATAAGCCCCTGTGAAAGCTCCAGTTTTTTCACGACCTTCAGCTTGCCTGTCCATATCAGAGATCAAAGCAGCTTGACTAATGTATTGTTCAACGGCTTCTTTTTGAGCTTCAGTGGTTATTTGCCCCACAATTGGATGTTCTGGAGCCAAAACCAAATAACTAACACCATAGATAGTGTCAATGCGAGTGGTGTAAATTATAAGTTGTTCATCAAATCCTACAAGCGAGAAATCAACCTCAGAGCCAACTGATTTACCAATCCAATTGCGCTGCATAGTTTTGACTTGTTCAGGCCATTTGTCCAGTTTGTCTAAATCAGCTATAAGCTCTTCCGCATAATCAGTAATTTTCAGGAACCATTGAGCTAAATTCTTCTTCACAACTTTTGTCTGTGGGTGACGCCAACAAAAGCCATCCTCAACTTGTTCATTTGCCAAAACGCTATTGCAATCAGGGCACCAATTCACGGGAGCTTCTTTTTTGTAAGCTAAGCCTTTTTCATAAAGCTTGAGAAAAATCCACTGCGTCCATTTGTAATAATCAGGTTCACAAGAAATCACCTCTCTTGTCCAGTCATAGCTGGTACCCATTTTCTTGAGCTGACGACGCATATTCTCAATGTTTTTTTGCGTCCATTCAGCTGGATGTATACCTCTTTCCAAAGCCGCATTTTCAGCGGGCAGACCAAAAGCATCAAAACCCATTGGATTGAGAACTTCGTAACCTTGCATTCTTTTGAAGCGCGAAATCACATCAGAAATCGTATAAACCCGCGCATGACCCATATGCAAATCACCACTTGGATATGGGAACATCACCAAAGAATAAAATTTCGGTTTATCCGAATTGTCATTGACTAAATTGACATTATTTTCTTCCCAAAGCTTTTGCCATTTCTCTTCGATTTGTTTTGGGTTATATGCTTCTTCTGGCTTAGCTTCTTGAAAATTTGTCATTGAACTTTTTGGATGATTCTTTACTTAGTGAATTTTGCTTGATGAATTTTGCTTAGTATTTAAGACTTGGATTTTTAATGTCTAAGCTTGATTGCAAGAGGAAAATCTCGTTTTTGTCAAACGAAGAAAGGATTGAATAAACCTATCATATTAGATCAAAGCAATGACAGTTTGACTAAATCAAAGCTGAATAGAAAATTAAATTCCAATACATTAATTTATTTCGGCTTCCTATTTGCGATAAACTTAATCTTCCTTAGAACGATTTGAAGGTTTAACTAAAAAGCGTCAGTTCCAAATGTCTAATCAAAATAATAAAGCCTTGGATCATGATTTAAGTTCAGCAAGATTGATTCGAGATGTAGCAACTAAAGCCGCAATCAAAGCGGGCAGAATAATCAAACAATATTGGGGCGAGTCAACCAATTCGCTTGAAGTAAAACATAAATCTTCTTGGCGTGACATGGTAACAGTAGCCGACAAAAAATCTGAAGAAGTAATTCTCAAAATAGTCCGCGAAAGCTTTCCCGATCACCAAATTATTTCCGAAGAAGGCGGGGGTACTGAAGTCTCTCCCATTCAAAGTATTAACAATTCTCCAAATACATCTAAGTATAAATGGGCAATTGACCCGCTAGATGGCACAACCAATTTCAGGCATTCATATCCTTTTTTCTGCGTTTCAATTGGAGTTTTGTTCGAAGATAAACCTTTGGTAGGCGTAGTTTACAATCCAATCCAAGACGAGCTCTTTACAGCAATTAAAGGTCAAGGTGCATATTTGAACGGACAAAAAATGTCAGTCTCAAAAGTAGCTACTTTACGGGATTCTTTGCTAGTAACTGGCTTTGCTTATTCAATCAATGAATTACAAAAATCTTCTATGGAATTATTTAAGGAATTAAGTTTTGCGACTCATGGAGTGCGTAGAGATGGAGCTGCGGCACTTGATTTATGTTATGTAGCAGCTGGCAGACTTGATGCTTTTTGGGAATATGGTTTGCATATTTGGGATATTGCAGCTGGCGCGCTCATGGTGGAAGAAGCTGGAGGAGTTGTCACTGACCCGATTGATGGAAATTTAGATTTATTTGGTAATAAAATTTTGGCGTCCAATGCTTTGATTGCGGAGGAACTCATTTCTAAAATCCAAAATAGTCAAAAACTTCATGCGGGTGCCGTTTCTTAGGTAAACAAATTTGCTTGTGAAAAGGCTTTCAATAGTTTTGATTAGCTCATTTGAAGAAAAGGTACAATCTTATTAAAGTAATAACTTTGTGATTCATAATCTAGATACTATAAGGTTGAAAATCATGGTGAAAATAATTAAAGATTTATCGTTTGAAGAGCCTTTCCTTGATTTAAGTCAATTTAAAGGGCAAAAGATTGAAATTACGGTATTGGAAATTCACGATTTATCTTCGAGAATATCTTCAGATCAAGTCCAAATTGAAGACAAAAAAAAAACTTTTGAGATTTGGAGTGAAAAACATAAATCTAATTCCGAAAAAGAATTGGAATCTTTTAGAGAACTTGGATACGAAAATTTTCTGAACAATGATTATCCAAATGATTCAATTTATGATAATTACCCTTTAAATAAAATAAAGCAGAAATGAGTTCTTTTTATTCTTTGGGAGATGTTGTTCTGTTGAATTTCCCTTTTAGTGATTTGCGAAAAAGTAAAATCAGACCAGCAGTTATTTTGCACAATGGAACAAATAATGATTATGTAGTTGCCAAGATTTCAAGCTCGGAAGCCTTGAATGATTCGGATCTACCAATAAGTGATTGGAATGAAGCTGGCTTAATAACGATGTCCGTTGTGCGAATGGATAAGTTGATAACTGTAAATCAATCAGCTATTAAAGGCCTTATTGGAAATCTGAAGAGTGCAGATTTAAAAAGACTTAAAGATAAATTCCAATTTGTTTATAAAAAATTAATCGAATAAGTTATGTATATCCACCTCGATTGACTACTAATAAGAAACTAAAGCAAATGAAATTATAAAAAATAAAAATGAGTTCTTCTAGTTTAAATCTTATTCTTGAAAAGCAAATCAAAATACTTCCAGAGCAGTTGGTGAATCAGATTGCGGCTGGGGAAGTAATTGAAAGACCAGCTTCGGCAATCAAAGAATTAATTGATAATGCTATTGATGCTGGCGCTGATAATATTCAAGTGCAAATTATTTCCGCTGATGGACGCTCTTTCCGCATTACCGATAATGGAATTGGTATACCTGAAGATCAAATTGAATTAGCTTTTACTAAGCATGCTACGAGCAAATTATCTTCTCTTGATGATTTGACTAAGCTTCAAACAAAAGGGTTTAGAGGAGAAGCTTTAGCCAGTATAAATGCAGTAGCTGATGTTATTTGTTTCACTAAACACATTCACTCCGAAACAGCAATCAAAGCTTATTTTAATACTCAAGGTGAATTAATTAAATCTCCTGCAGCCTTGTCGGAAGGTACTAGCTTTGAAGTCAATAATTTATTTGGATATACTCCCGTTAGACTGAAATTCCTCAAAAGATCAGAAACTGAACTAAGAGCGATTGAAGAAATTGTGCGTGAATTGGCAATTGCTCACTCTCATATCAGTTTTGATTTGGAAATTAAAGGTAAACAGATTTTTAAAACCTCTGGTTCAAATGATTGGGAGCAGACCGTTAGAGAAGTTTTGCAAGAGTCGATTAGTTTTAAATACTTGGAAGTTGTGAAAGAACAAGAACCAATAATGGAATTAAAAGGATTGGTAGCGCCACTGTCTGAAGCTAGGTCTGATAGTAAATCAATTATTACTCTTGTGAATCAGCGGCCAATACAATGCCAAATTATGCGTAAAGCCATTAAAAGCGTCTATCAGCCATTTTTGCCTACGGGTAAATATCCTAAACTGATTTTGAGCCTAACTTTACCAATGGATCAGATTGATATAAATGTTCATCCAACCAAAAGGGAAATTCGTTATGCTTCTCCAGGGGAGGTTTACAAGCTAGTTCAAAGTGCTTTAGAAAAACATTTGATTATTTCTTCCAGTCAAATCAAACCTCTTACCAATTCATCAAATGAAGCACTTGATATAAATTTGGTAGGAAATGAAAATCAGCAAAGAGTTTCTGAATTTAATCAAATCAATTTTGCTAATCAGAATTCATCCAGAAGCGATTTTCCTCAGAACGATTTTAAATCTACTTTTTCAAACTCTAAAGAAAGACCAACTAGTTCACTGGAAGATATTCTTGGCATTGGAGAAAATAAACTCACTAATACTGATAATTTGAATATTAATCAGACTGATTTACCTTCTATTAACTCCAAAGAACGCATTTTACAAATTAGTTCACTTGAGCTAACAAAAACGAATAATGCTTCAGACAACAAATCATACAGGGCGGAAATTGGTAATTCAACGGACTTTTGCATACAAGCCGACAATTTATCAGTAAGCGGTCAAATCGGCGGACCAAAATGGATAAGAGATCGTTATTTGAGTTCTTTGTCTAATTGGCTAAACTCCGTCGATCAAGATTGGAATAATTTTAATGATAATGACAATGCTAAACAAATTAGAGTCTTTCCTGGTCAAGAACCTGCAAAATCCAATATAAACAAATTAAACCAAAGACCCAAAATCAATAAAGTTTTGCTTGAAGAAATTTGGCAGAGAGATGGCTGGAGATGTGTTTATTGCGGAAAACATCTTATTCACCCGCATACTGCAAAACTAGCTTTGAGATCTGCTCCAGAAGATTGGATTCAGCGCATTGGTTCAAACAATAAATTAATTAAAACCCATTTATTTCGAGAGCATCAAGCTACCTACGATCATTATTTTCCACATAGCCATAATCCATCGCTGAGTCGTCAAGAAGATAATCTGTATGCCTGTTGTAAAGCCTGCAATCAAGAAAAGAGCAATTCAACCAATTATCACAAATGGCAACCCAACACATATGAACCTTGGATTAGCCCTATGAAAATTGGAAGTAAAGATTTTGTAGAGGGAAAACTATTTAACAAAACTTAAATTTTTCAAGTAAATTCAAATTTTGCGAATGCGTATACCTCGTAGGCGTATAATTGTTTTAGATTCTAAAGCAAAAGGAGAAAATCATGAATCAAACACTTGAAGTTACAACTATGAAATGCGCCTGTGAGAAATGTCTATGTGTGATATCGGTTGAAAAATCAATCAAAGCACAAGATGGAAAATATTATTGTTCCGAAAGTTGTTCACAAGGACATCCAAATAAAAAAGGTTGCGATCATAATGGTTGTAATTGTGGATAGAAAATAATTCAAAAATAAATGCCTAAAAAAGCAACTCACAACCATTCTGACATTTCCTGCGAAAAGCCCCTCTCAGCCGAACTTGATAAGCCTTCAGTACTCAGCCGTTTAAGTAAAGTCAAAGGGCAACTTGAAGGGATTATGAAAATGATCGAACGCGATGAATATTGTGTCGATCTTATTAATCAATGTAGAGCAGCTAGAGGGGCTGTTTCGAAAGTTGAAACAATTATTCTTGAGGCTCATTTAAAAGCATGCTTGGTTGATTCGATAAAAGCTGGCGATTCTTCCGAAGGAATGATTAATGAAATTGTTGATATCTATAAACTTAGCTCGGCCGGTAAATAGTGTTTGTTAGACATTCTCTGGTGCTTTGCTACTCTGTATTGTATTTTTTTGCTTGCCCTCATATTATGTTCATGGTGAGACTTTGCAATCCAATGCTGTACAGCTCAGCCTACAAGATGCTTTAGCAATTGCAGATAAAGAAAATCCTCAGGCCAAAGCGGCACTTAGCCAAATTGAAGTTGCGAGAGCAGAGAAATTGATTGCAGGCTCCTTTCCAAATCCATCTTTGGTGACTGACAATGGAATACGTAGTGAACAGACTTACCGCTTTGTAGGTCTAGAAGGAACTTTAGAGCTTGGTGGGAAACGAGGAGGCCGCATAAAAGTTGCGGAAAAATTAGATAAATAGGGAAAGAGTAGAGTATCT
>Ga0208362_1000416_pt1 | contig 14521 bp, 3 predicted proteins | sample LakMenEpi13Oct10_FD_150693 | JGI IMG/M metagenome (GOLD analysis project Ga0208362, IMG submission 150693) | Freshwater microbial communities from Lake Mendota, WI - 13OCT2010 deep hole epilimnion (SPAdes) | ecosystem: Environmental > Aquatic > Freshwater > Lake > Epilimnion/Euphotic zone ... | reverse complement strand
ACTTAGTTATGCTGGTGAACCTGGTATTTACTTTACTAATAACCCAGATTGGGGTACTAACCCTTGTTGTGAGATTGCATTAAGACCTTATCAGTTCTGTAATCTATGTGAGGTTAATGTTTCTGATGTTACATCACAGGATGACTTAAACTCTAGAGTTATTGCAGCAGCATTCTTTGGTACTTTGCAAGCAGGATTTACTGACTTTCATTATCTAAGACCTATTTGGAAAAAGACTACTGAAAAAGATGCTCTTGTTGGTATTGGTATGACAGGTATTGCTAGTATGGAAGTATTTAAATATGACCTTACTCAAGCAGCTAATGAAGCTGAGCTTACTAATATTGAGTTATGCCAGACTATAGGTATCAATAGAGCAGCTAGAATTACTTGTGTTAAACCTTCAGGTACTACAAGCTGTGTATTAGGTACTGCATCAGGTATCCATGCTTGGCATAATGATTTCTATATTAGAAGAATGCAAATGTCTAAGTCAGAAGATTTATACAAGTATTTAGCTGCTAATCATCCTAGTTTAGTTAAAGACCATTTATTAATTCCTAATTCTGCAGTAGTTGAGATTCCTATTAAAGCACCTGCTGGTTCTGTAATAAGAACTGAGACTGCTATTGATACATTAGAAAGAGTTAAGAAAGTATCTATGGATTGGATTAAACCAGGACATATTCATGGTGATAATACACACAATGTATCTGCTACTATTTCTATTGATAAGAATAGAATGTATGCAAGTCATGAAGATTCTTATGTAAAACTTGATGAATGGGAAGTAGTTGGAGAATGGATGTGGAATAACAAAGAATTTTATAATGGATTAAGCTGTCTTCCATTTGATGGTGGTAGCTATAGTCAAGCACCTTTTGAAGATATTACTGAAGCTCAGTACAACAATCTTGTAGGTCAACTGACATCTATTGATTTATCTTTGGTTACAGAAGAAGATGATATTACTAACTTAGTAGACCAAGCTGCTTGTGCAGGTGGTGCATGTGAAATAACAACTTTATAAACAACAAACAAATAAATAAGCAATGGAAAACAAACCTAGAAGAAGGTCACGTAAACCTCAAGTAGATGGATTAGTAGCAGATGTTAATGTAACATCACCAGTAATTGATAGACAATCTGAATTGATTAATGAGAAAGTATCTCAGATTATTTCATTACAGAATGGTCTTAGTGCTAATGAAAGAATGCTAGAAGAACTTAATGTTAAAATTAAGGAATACTCTAAGCAAGTAATGGAATTAAAAGCTGAAAATGTAAGATTAAGAAATTTACATATTAATTTAGATAACAATTGTAAAAGAGCATATGAGCAATTAGCTAGAGTTCCTAAAATTGTTAAATGGTTTTATAAAATTTATTAATATGGCAAAAGCTACTATAACATTTACTTTACCTGAAGAACAAACAGATTTTCATGATGCAGTACATGCATCAGATTATAAAGCTGTTCTTTGGGATTTAAACCAAAAGCTAAGAAGTAAACTTAAGTATGATCCTACTTTAGATGATAAATCAGCTGCTGCTTACCAGGATGCTAGAGATATGCTCCATGAGTTACTAAATGATTATGGAGTTTCAATAGACTAAAATAGAAGGGGCTTAAATGCCCCTTTTTTATTCTTGTACTTCTTCTAAAAGAGCTTCTGTTCTGTAGTAAGCAAATCCCATAGGAAAGACTCTAAAGAAAGATTCTAAAAAAGTAGTAGAGCCATTTTCACCATCTCTACCCATAATATATTTGTAAGCAGCTTTATTTAATCTAGCAATATCAGTAATAAATCCAAAAGCAGGAATACTATTTCTTTGTAGTTTTTCAAAAGATAATGGACTAGTATAGAAAGTTATATCAGTTTGAAGTCTATTAAGATTATTAATCATAAAAGTTAAAAACATAGCATCTTCTTCATCATCATCATCTTTCATATATTTAAGTAACATAGTCAATGCTAGTATAGATAAATAAATATTTAACTCCATGGCATTTTTCTTGAGGTTAGCTTTATCTACATCTGTAAGAGCATTAACACCTTTAGAATTATACATTCCTTTTGTAAATATTCTAGCCATCTCTTGTAAAGTTAAGCTTATTGACCTACCAATACCAACAGGTTCACCTTCTTTTGTTTTAGCATTATAAAAAGAATTATATCTACCTTTTACTTGTCTACCTAACTTAATATTTTCATATTCAGATTCAAACCTGTTAGCAAAACCTTCAGCTACCCAGTTTCTAAACATCATTAGTGCTCTACCTAAAGCTGTCTTTTTAATTGCAACAGGACTATTAGGGTCATAGTTACCATGAATAATCTTTTTAACAGCTTCTACTTTTAATTTAAAAGCAGTTTTATTTTTACCTAAAGATTGCCATGCTTCTTGTGGACCAAATTCAGCTTCATTCCATATAAGGTTATTATCAGCATCTAATGTGTAAGCATCAAATAGAGTTCTGTCATTATTAGCTAAATCTTTAATATTTTTTGTATTAAGCATCATTGCTATAAATGTAGAACCTTGGTTAACAAACTCTGCTCTACTAGTCATTTCATAAGGTAATAGAATTTTAAATTTTTCTTTAATACCTTTAATAGCATGACTACCAGTACCTTCTCTAATATCTCCAACTACACCATACTCCATCATAAGCTGGCTTATCTTAACTGCAGTTTTCATATTAACAGCTCTTGTTGCTCTGAAAACATTGTTTAGTAAATAAGCATATGCTTTATTAAGTTCTTCAGAAGTAAAGTCTTGCTCACCTGCTGCATGTGTATAGTTAGATATAAAACCAAAACCTAAGTTAGTTACTGCAGAGAATGGATTCCAACCCATAGACTTTATATGGATATATTTAAGCACAGAGTCTGAAGCATTTGAAGTGATAAATATTTTTTGTAATGATCTAATATTTTCTTCAATAGCCTTGATTTTTTTTACAGTTTCGTCATCTTGCTCTGACTCTTTTAACTGTTTTAAACTGGCTTCATAGTCTTCTATTTTCTTTTTAGATTCTAAATCTTTAGCTACTAGTTTACCCGGTTTTTTATTTTTATTTAAACCATACCAAGAATCTACAGCATAATCAAAAGCATTAATTAGATTTCTTAAACCATCTTTTTGTGTATTGAAACCCATGATAGAAGAACTTGTTTGTCCATTAGCAGTTACATTTATTCTTTCTGCATTATAAACAAAGTCTTTTGCTATTCTAAGAAAATCTTCTGTTCTAGTTTTATGTTTGTAAGTTTCTGCTGTTACAGCATGTGCTGATAATACTTTAAATAAATCAAAAGATTTTTCTTTAAGTTTCTTTTGTATTGCATCATACTGCATTTGTTGCAATAAAGCTTTAAACTCTACACTAGTAGTATCAGGTATTTTCTTAACTGCTTCATCAACAAGTATTCTTTTTTCTATTGCACTTAGTTTTGACATATTATTAGACATCATATGTGCAGGTAATATTCTAATAAGATTACCCATAGAATCTGTTTGATCTTGGAATATCTCATTTTCTGCTGTCTGGTCTATAAAGAAATCATATAGATTAGATTTTAATGCTAATGGATTAGTAAAGAATTGTTTTAATACTTGGGTTTCTCTAAGCTCAGGTAAGTAATTTGTTTGTAACTCATTATCTGATGGGTAGTATGCTTTAAACTTCTGTAGAGAATCTGTTAAGAATTCATAGTATTTTAAATAATCAGGGTCTGCTTCAATTCTATCAAAGTTTTTATCATACCAACCAGTAGGCTCACCATCTCTTTTAAATCTTCTAGGTACACTTACAATATAATTATAACCTAAAAATTTACCAGCACTTACATTAGCACCTGTTGTTTTATCAAGGTAGTAGAATGGAGACCATTCTTTTTTCCATGCATCTAAAGCAGCTTTAACTTCTTCTTCTGTACCTTCTGTAGTATTTTTAAGCTCATTATATCTTTCTTTGAAATCTTCAAATACTTTCTTTTGTTTTTCAAAGTAATTAGCAAAGCCTCTTTCACCAAGTTCTCTTTTAAGTTCTTGTATATGAGCTTCTCTAGACTCTTCATCAAATAATGCTGGACGATTACCTTCTTCCATTTCTAGGTAATCTTCATAAAATAGTTTACGAGGGTCAAAAGTAATTGTGTTTTCTTTTAACCATTTGTATTTAGCTTTTACTTTCTCAGTATCTGACCAATCTGTAACTTGTATTGCTTGTCTAGCATCAAAAAACTTTTGAGAAAATCTATTTACAACACCACCAGACCAGTTGCCTTTAGAATCTAATTGTAAAAACAGTTCATATAATTTCTTAGGATTATTAGTACCTGCTCTTTTTATTAAAGCTTCTGTTTCTTCAGTTAATTTCTTTTGAAAAGTAAGTACCTCTTGTCTAGCAAATTCACTAGCTTCTTTCATTTTAGTATCAATTACTTGAATAAAGATATTAGAGTCAGTAGATAAATCTCTCATCTGACCTTGACCAATATTAATCTCTAGTAATTGTTTTTTCATTATCTTAAGCTCTTCTACTGTATAGTTATTATTAGTAACATCTTTAATAACACTATTCATGTAAGCAGAAGCTAAGTCTTCCCATTGAACTCTCTTTCTATCAAACTCTCCTTTTTTAACTAAAAAAGCTTTATAACTAGGTACTTCATTAATCTTATCTGCACTAGTAAAAAAAGCATCTCTAAATTTATCACTCAACCAAAACTCAAGTTTGTTTTTTACAATAACTAGATCTTGTGGTGATAGCATATCTTTATCTAAAATAGTATTTATCTCTTCTAAATCATCAGATGCTATATTCATTATATCAGAAAAGTTAGGAGTATCAATTAGTTTTTTAATATCTTCCTCTAATCTTTCTTTAGCCTTAGTTAATTTCTCAACATTCTCAGTATTTCTTTTAGACTTTTCTAAAGCAATTAACCTGTCAAGGTTAGTCATCTCTTCCTTTTTTCTTTTAAGTACAAAGTCATATTGTGATTCTATACTAACAGAATAGTCAATGTCACCATCAGGAGCATATAATTCACCTTCATCATTAAAGATTTCATTAGCTTCTTTTTGCTTAGTTCTAATTTCTTCTATAGTTTTTTCTTCATAGTAGCTTAGTTCTTCATCAAGTTTTTCTGATAACTGACTGATAATATTAGCATATTGCATACCTGAGTATGAATACACTGCATAGCTACCACTACCTACAATCTTTCTAGGTGGGTTTACAAGGTCATAGTTTTGTCTTGTATTTAAAAAATAGTCTCTAGCATCTTTGTAGTTATCAAATATTCTATCTTCTGGCTGTCTATTCTTGTGCTTTTTGTATCTATCAATAAGAAAAGTTAACATTCTATCAGCAGTACCAGCCTCTTTAGCCATCTCAAATCTAGTCCTCAATACAGTTGCTACATGTTGATGCATTAATTCTTCTAAAGAATTAAAAATATCATCATTTGAAATTACCCTACAAGTTTTACCCATTACATTTTACTTTAAAAGTGCCATCATTAAATAATTTACGATATGCAGCTCTTTCTTGTTTATCTAAATCTTTCATAAATTCAAGATTGTCCATACCTAAATCTTTTGGCAAAGATATTGAATTATCTGTTGTGTTTCTAGAATCTTTGTTCAATGTATAGAAATTACTAATATTTGATTTATTAATTACTAACATATTAGATGCTCTTGATAGAGCTACATAGATTAAAGAATGCTTCTCAGTACTTATTTGATTACCATTCTGTATTAATTTAGAAGATGTTCCTTGAGGTAAAGTACTAGCATCAAAAAATACATTCTTGATTGTACTACCTTGAGATTTATGTATAGTAATAGCATGACCATAGTCAATACCTTTTTCTACTTTTAACTCTGCAAAGTTTTTAAGTATGTCACCATGAACTATATAGTTGTATAACTCCATTCTATTTGTATTTGGATTATAAACATAGTCACTACCTAAATTAACATTTTCAAAATACATAGATGCTTTAGCTAAAGCAGCATCATATACATTCCATCTAATTCTTCTAGCTACAGCAGCTTGCTTAGTATCATAAACTAGTTTTAATATTTCTGAAACATCTCTATTGTTTTTTTCAAGGTCTTCATTAGTAAGGTCTTCAAATACTAAAGAATCATTTGCTGATAATTGTTTGTATGTACCTACTGCATATTCATTTACATTCTTTACACCTAAATCTTCTAAAGCCTTTAGCTTTTGAGATTTTGCTGTTATAATATAATTACTACCATCTTTTTCAACATTTTCTACAGTGTATCTAACACTATTAGCAATGTTTCCTTTTTCAATTTGCTTAGACTTGTAACCTGAAAAACCAACTATAATATCATTTTCTTGTAGATTACCAACTCTACCTAATGCTCTTCTTAATTTTCTATTACTGTCTTTAACACCATTATTTGTATAGCTAAGTAGTACAGTTTCTTCAGGTTCTATTCTAATAGTTTCTACTATTTGATTATCAAACTCTCCTTGGTCTAAATACTGTAATCTATTACTATTTGGTATTACTGGTATTAAACTTGTTGGGTTGTTTCTAAGTTCTGTTAAGATTGTAAGTATATCATTATCATCAGTTCTTTTTACTTCAGTAAGTAATACTTGCTCATTAGCAGAAAATGCTTTTGATACACTTTTTCTTTCTGGATTATTAGTATCAACTTCAGGTATCTGAAGTATGTCACCCATAAAGATAACTTGAATCTGTTTCTTTTTAATAGCATCTAGTATTATGTTGTAGTCTTTATCAGCTAACATAGATACTTCATCTATTACAATAATATTATCTGTATACTCTAATTTATTATTTAACTTTTTAGTAGTACCATATTCCCACTCACCAGTATCTTGATTCTGTCTTTTATTAAATGCAGATTGTACAGTCATAGGTAAATCTCTATTACCTGACTTAACTGTAGCAGTTGCTAACTCAGCAGTTGCTGCATGTGTAGGTGCCATATAAATAAAGTTATAGTTGTCACCTAGGAACTTTTGTAAGTAACCTATAACAGATGTTTTACCTGTACCAGCAGCTCCTTGCAATGTAATTGTTTTAGTGTTACCTAATGCAAAATCAGTAAGTCTTTCTATTGCATTTACTTGACCATTTGTTAGTTTAAACTCAGTTTCTATAGTTTTATTTTTATATGTAAATGTACTCTTCTGAGGTTGAGGTGTAGGTTCAGCTAAGTTTTGTTGAATTTCTTCAGTACTAGTTTCAACAGGTTGAGTTTTAGATATGGTATTAACTGTATTTGGTTTACTAGGCATACCTTGCTCTAAAGGCATAACTCTTCTCATAGTAATTGAAACTCTATAAGAACCAGCTGCTAATGTCTCACCATCCATACTTGTTGTTATAGATGGTAATGTACCTTTAATAGGTGCTGCATAAGTAGAATGAGGTATAGTTCTATTTTTACCTTCAAATCCAAATACATAACCTGCTCCTGAATTTAAATCAACTTTTTTATTACCTAATACAATATTTCCTGGACCTCCTATATTAACAACAACAACAGGATATTTTTCTGCTGTCTTACTTTCATCAATATCAGGATGGTTACCAATAAAACTATTAGAATCATATATATTTATAATAGAACCATCATAATTACTAACATCTATACCAGTAGCTTTACTCATTAACTCTATCATTCTACCAGTAATTGGATATAACTCTTGACCATTAGCAGATTGTGTAAACCAACCATAAGTATCATTAGGTTTTAATGTTTCTCCAACATTTATTCTTGTCTGTTGCCCTCTTCTATTACTTACATAATCCCAATTTAAATTTAATCCAGCCATTTTAGGAGCTGATTTACCTTTATTACTTTTTACAGCTTGTTGCTCTAAAATTGGTCTAACAAGTTCAAATAATTCAAGTTCTTCTTGTGGAGATAGTCCTTGTTGGTTTACATACATACCATCAGCAATTTTCTCTCCTTTTGGATTACCTCCAGTATTTGTAGAAGTATCTTGCTGTACTTTAAAAGTATTAGCATAAACATCTCTAATAGCTTGTAAATCTTTATTCCAATCTTGAGATTTTCTTGAGCCTATACCAGCAAAGTTTTTAGTAAGTGTTGGTATACTTGTAGGTACAAAATCTTTTATATTGTAATCATATTTAAACCACCCATTCTTTGTGCCATCATATACATATACAGGCTTACCTTCATTAATAGCCATCTGTACTGCATATCCTGTACCTCCTTTTACTTGTGGTACTAAAGCTATTCTATCATCTTTTGTATTAAGTCTATTACCAGGTTTAAGAATTACACCTATTGCATATATAGAGTCAGCATTTTTAACTTGTGCCCAATTACGAATAATGTAATTCATTTTTATCTGACCTTTTAACCCATACATTTGTTGAGCTGCTCTAGTAGATTTTTGAATACCTTCATTGTATAAAGCTTCAGATACATTTACAGGTTTAATACCTCTACTATCAAGTTCAGCTGAGTCTAGCTTTAATGCACCTGGTTCTCTGTAATGCTTATGCTGTGTTACACCAAATTGTCTACCTATAATATCCCAAGATTCATCAGAACCTACAGCACCACCAGAGTGATTAACATAATCACTTGGATTGTTAACACCAGATAATCCTGCATCATAATACTCTTTTCTTAATTCCATTAATATCTGAGGAAAAGCATTTTTCCAAATAGTATTATCTTGGTTATGAGTAAGTATTTTATCTCCTGTATTAAGTAATGCTTGTTTAGCATTTGGGTTTTGATCTAATGATTGTCTAATAAGACCTTTCATTAAATCTAGATTCCAATTGTTTTCTGTTTTAGTACCTTTATTACCAGATACTTTATAATTATCTCCACCATTAAATACCCAATTAGGAGATGTATATGTTGATTCATCAAATGATCCTGATTTCCAAGATTGGTATGCATGTTCTACAGAAGCATATCTTTTACCATCTTTACCTGTAAAAGAATTTAAATTTAAATTAGATAGTATTCTATTTTCACCAGATTTAAAATAAATATTTACTTCATTACCACCAGCTAGTGTAAACCCATCATATAGTACAGAAGCAAGTACATTATCTTTATTGTAGTCAGCTACAAATTTATTTAAGAAGTTTGCAATATCTTCTAACAACTTCTGAAGCATTGATCTGTCTTCAGTAAATTTCATAGCATCTAATTGCTTTTGAAAAGTAGTATTAGAAAATGCTTCTGCTAAAAATTCTTTAAGATTTAAATATGGATTATACTCAACATCATCTGGTGTAAAGTCAATTCCTTTTTGACCTTTTTTAAGGGCATCTATTTTAGCTTCAAATAATTCTAATCCTTCTTTGTTTAATCCAGGTACTCTACCATCAATTACAGATTGTCTTAATGTAGTAAATGTTTTATTTAACCTCATGTAAGCTAACTTTTGAGATTCAGATAATCCTTCAAAGTTAGGGTTATTAGGGTTTAATAGTATTTTATTAATTATTTCAGATGTTACAGCATGTGTAACTTCATGCAATACTTTAGTTTGTAGTACAGATGGATCTTTAATTCTACTATCTATTGTAATTCTACCTGCTTTATATGAAGAATTACCTGGAGTAGCTTCTAAAGTTAAGCTACCTATTTTATCAAGTAAGTCTAATAATGCTTTTGATGTACTGTTATTAATAATAGATAGTGTTACTTTAACATCTTCTTTGTTATTAACCTTATTAATGTTTAGTGCTTCAAAGTCATTAGCAGCTACTTTAATACTATTTGGAATAACAGGATCTGAACTAGCTTCTTGCCTAACAGGTTCTTGCACTGTATTAGGATTTTGAACTCTTTGTTTTACAGCATTAGAATCTATAGCAGAATATCTACTACCATACTCTGTACCTGAATAGTTTGATGTTGTAAATCCCAATCTAGGAATTTCTACATAACTACCTTGGTCATCATACATGTAAAGTCTTATAGTTACTTTAATACTATCATCTGGATTTACTTTTACTTCTGGTATTGAAACATAAGGTATTGCTGTACTAACACCAACATCAACACCATTTTTAGGTACATATGTAAATTGGTCACTAGTAACAGTGACTTTACCATCAGGACTCATAGTATAATCTCCTCTATTAAGTTGAGGTGCTTTACTAGGATTGTTTCTGATGTAGTTCTGTAAAAACATTTGAGGTGAACCTAGAATATTTGATAGGTTAAATAAGTTAGCACTTCTTAAACTATCTGCATAACCACTAGCAACCATAAACCCAGTTGGAATATATTTAGAAAACTCTCTAGCTTTCTGACTACCACCATTAATATAGAAGTAATCAACTAAGTCTTTAGCTAACTGTCTGTTTTCAGGTTTATTAAATAAATCTAAAAAGCCAACATATAAATCATCTTCATTAAATAACTCACCACCAATAGACCTCATACTTACTGTATCAGGATCTCCTACAATAGTAGCTACATTAGGAGTAAGTTTAATTAAAAATGGGTTCTTAGTAGTTTTTTGCAGTTCTTGTACTCTTTTACCTAATGAATTTTCACCATACATTAACTCTTTTCTTCTAGTATATAAATCTACACCAGGTTGCTGAAGCATATTTGCATACACACCAGCTTTCATGTGGTTATAGAAATCTCTAAACTCTTTTTCTCTTTGCTCTGCTGAAAGATTATCTTTAAATGTAACTTGTAAATACTCATCAAAAGTAACTTTGTTATAACTTTCAGGAATTAAGTATGGGTAGAACTTACTAAATAGTTGGTGAACTGTTTCTAAAGAATATTGCACAGCTAATCCACCTACAGATTGATTAAGTAGTTTTTCTATGTTAGTAATTTTACCACTTTCTCTTTCAGTTTTAATATCATCTAACTTTAAACCAACTTCTATAAAAGATTTACCTAATCCTTTAGAATCCACACTAAATGCACTGATGGTTTTTTGTATGCTTTTACCCATAACATCAGCTTCTCTAAATTTATGTAGAGCAGTTAATTGAGTCATAGCCCAATTAGCATCTTTAGTAGTAGCTTTGTAAGAATTCCATAAAACATCTTCTGATAATACAGTATTATTAAAATCAGTTTCATTTAATATTTCTTGACTAAGACCTGTCATCTTAGAGTACTTTTCATACAACTCATTAAACACAATAAGATCTGCATTCTTAGTAAAATCTGAAAAAATATCTGTTTTATTATTGATTGCATTGATATACTCAGCAACAATAGGCTGAGTTAAAATACCTGTAATAGCTTCTTGTGAATGACCATCTAATATCCATGCACCAATAGCATAGAATGTTTCTGATGTGATATTAAGAGAAGCCATAATCTGTTCTTTCTCATCATCCACAGCTGCTGATTGGTATGCTACAGCATTCTCAGATTTAAGGTTATTCATGTTATCAACATTCTTACTCAACCCATTACCTTTTTTATGGATAACTAGGTTTTTCTCTATCATTGCAAATTTACCATTATCTACAGGAGTAGATACATTATACTTTAATCCTAGTCCCTGCATAACAGATACAAATACATTTAATGCACTAAAGTATCCTGTACCTGCTTTACCACCTCTTGCAGATAAATATTTCTGAGATTGGTATCCTGATGATAAAGGGCTAGTACTTTCTGCTTTTGATTTAGATTCTTTATCATATACCTTTTTAAGTTCACCTAGCTTACCAAATCCTAATGCTGATGTTACTTTAGACTGTACTAAATCTGATGGGTCAGATAGCACTGTGATGTGCATATCTAGAATTTCATTCTGTAATGTACTAGTGTACTTTAATATATTTCTTAAATCTCTTTTAGTCTCAAAAATATCATTCTTAATATCTAAAGCAACTTTTACAGTATCACTAATAGAAGCATTAAACTTCTTAAGACTTTCTTTTATTACAACAGATTTTTCTAATCTATTATTTAATTCAAACTCTTTTCTAAGTAATTCATTTATACTTTCTGTTCTTACTTCATCTACATAGATATCAAATTTATCTACAAGGTATTCATTAACACCTTCATCTAATTCATTTTTCTCTAATGCAGATATTACAGACCTTAACTCTGATAACTCATCTCTCAAGAAAGCAACATAGATTTCATTCTCTCTAAAAGCTTTATTGATTAATGTTTTATTTGTATCCAATGATGCTTCTTTAACATCAATAGTGTCTAGTACATTACTTACAAAAGCTTCATGTAATGACCACTTATCATCTAACTCTTTTTTAAGAGTATCTATTTTACTGTTATAAAATTGGAAAAGAGATTTGGCTACTTTAATATATCCAAACTCTTTGATTAATGTTTTTAATCTGTAATCTTTATTGTCTTTAGTAACTAAACTAGAGTTAGTACTAGATAGTATTTCAAATACATCTTTATTATTAAATACAAACTTTTCTAGTTTACCAGTTTTATAATTAAATTCTGTAGTATATAAGTAACTATATAATTTATCAATGTCAAAGTCAGAACCCATCTGCTTTGTAAATTCAGCAGGTGCAATTAACAAGTCACCAGATTCTTCTGGTAAAAATCCTGCAATCTCAATATAAGCCATTGAGTTTAATCCCTGTGTAGGAATCCTAAATCCAAATGACTTTAATATATCTTTTGGTAATTTATCATGATCAATTACTATTCTACCATCAGGCAACTCTTTAGTAAAATCTTTTGCATTTAAAAGCTTACCATTGTTATCTCTGAATTTCCAAGGTACAAATACTTGTGAACCTCTTACTTTACCATCTACAATTCTTTGTTGCTTTAAATCTCCTGATGGATCAAAACCTTCAACCCAAATAATTTTACTCTTATCTATACTTTTAAGGTCATTCTGAAATTTAAATCCAGAAGATGAACCTAATGGAGAGCTGTAACCAGTTTGCTTTTGTTTTCTAACAGAGTTATCTATTAAAGAAATCATTAAGCTTTCAAACTTATCTGATGCTGAGTTAAAAACTAATGGAATTACAAACTTACCTTCAGAGTCTAAATCAACTAGTCTCAAAGACTCAATCTCATTCAGTGAAAAGTTTCTTGATTGTGCTTCTTCTACTAGTTTATCTCTTAATAGTTGAATATTAAATTCACCTTTTTCATCTGCATCTATTTGGTTTTTAAATATCTCTAATTGAGTTTTAAATAGTTGTCTGTTTAAATCAAGGTATTCAGTTTTTAACTGTTGTCCTGTTTTACCATTAGCAAATTTATGGTCAAGTAAATCTGTAAACAAAAGTTTAATCTCTTGTGTACCTCTATTAACTTCTTTCTTATCTTTTAAAGGAACCTCTAACTGAATTCTATATCCATCTCTAGTTAAAGACTTTGTAGAGCTTGTAAAGTCAATATCAGGATTAACTGTTCCATCAGGATTGAATACTGTTACAGGATTCTGCACAGCACCAATCTTAATACCTGAACTCATTACCATTCTAACAAGTTTAATTTGGCTAGGGTCTTTAGAACCAGTTGGGTCTTGTAATTTCTCTAGTTGTTTTCTTAACTTGTCAAGCTCAGTACCTACTGTAAATTCTTTTAACAATGGAAATGATGAAGTCTTAATGTAAGACATATCATAATAATTTAATGAACCAGTACCTGCTGACTTAACATCACCATTAAAGTAAACTGGTTTCATAGGTTGCATTAGCACTTTAACATCACTATCACTTAACTCTCTATCATTAATTAATTTATTTGCTAAGTCTTTATATACTTTATCAGATAACTTACCTTCATGGTATAGATTGTAAGCATGCTCTAATGCTGTAGTATATTCCTGAGCATCAGTAGCTTCTATATCAAAGTAAGCTGCAGCATTAGGATATTTTTCTTCTATTGCTTTAGTATTACCTGCTCTATAATCTTCAATCTCTTTATCAGTAACTTCTTTACCATCAAGCAGCTTAGTTAGATACTTGATAGATGATGATATCATTTTATGGTCTTTAGCAATAACTTGTGTATAGCTATGCCCATTAATACCAGCAATGTCTGTATATCTAGTATTAGCTAATGAATCTCCAGGAGCAATCTGTGCTGCTAGACGTTTACCAACATTTACTAATGTATCATCAACATTGTTTTTCCAATAACTAGCTGGGTCACCAGCAAATAATTGAAATAGATTTAAGTTACCAATTATTGTATTTACTTCATAGTCAATAGCAGCATAAGCAATAGCAGCATTAATATTTGCTTTACTACCTACTTTACTATTTTTAACATTCTCAAAATACTCTTTATCAAAAGTTGTAGTTATATTATCTTCATTATCTGTAGATATAATACCAACCTCTTTCCAAGTAGCTATTTTAGTATTTATAATATCATTATAGTATTCTTCAATAGCTATTTTAACATCTTCTGATGAGTCAAGTTCTTTTCCTTCAGCTTTATATTTTGTAACCCAAGGATTTAAGATATACTCTTTTGCACCTTTTACATATTC
>Ga0208362_1000415_pt1 | contig 14523 bp, 16 predicted proteins | sample LakMenEpi13Oct10_FD_150693 | JGI IMG/M metagenome (GOLD analysis project Ga0208362, IMG submission 150693) | Freshwater microbial communities from Lake Mendota, WI - 13OCT2010 deep hole epilimnion (SPAdes) | ecosystem: Environmental > Aquatic > Freshwater > Lake > Epilimnion/Euphotic zone ... | reverse complement strand
GGATATTCCCCTTTTCCCATTTCAGTTCTTGTCAAATCGTGCCCTCTTTGAAATGTAAGTACTTCTCCTAACTTAACTTCCTTCCATCTGCTATAAAACTCAATTCCCACACGGTCAATATGGTCTTTTAAGTCTGGTTCTTTGATAGTTTCGTAATTGATCAAATCAATTTTATGGGTAATGCCTTTTTCTTCAAACGCCACACTCATTGCAATAATGTAATCAGTGTTTAGGTCTTGTCCTTTTATGGCAATATCAATATCGCTGTCGGGACGGTAATTGCCTTTGGCTCTGCTGCCAAACACAAGGGCTTTGTCCACTTTTGGGTATGCCTCCAAAGCGGCTATTAGGTTGTCTATTGTATGTTGCTCTAATCCAAATTTCATTCGGTGTCGTCTTAGTTAGATAGTTTTTTTTCTTCGTTTATTTTTTCTAATTGCAAACGAGTTTCTAATTGAATGAACAAACCGTGGTAAGTATCTAAAATGTTTTGGGCAATATCGTCTGCAATTGCTTCATCATAACTGTGCGAAGTTTTGCATCTTGCTTGGTATAACTTTCGCCAGTTTTGCTCATTTACAATTCCTTTTGCGGCAGCATCAACAATAATTTTAACTGGTTTTTCTCTCTCTCCTTCATAGCCGTGATACACCACAAAATCTTGCAGGGTTTTCCAGCTCATATCACAGGTAAACTCAAAAGCTTGTATCAAACCTTGTTGTTCCAAGTCTGACAGGTCTCTTTCTTCAGCCAAAGACACGGCTTCGCCAAGCCTTGCCAAAGCTTTTCGGTAATTATTAAATCTTTGTATCCAGCGTATATCTTCGTTAGCCATTTGTTGGTAATTTTATGTTAGATAAATTTTCAGCAATCTTTTTATTCAAGTCTGCTTCTTCAGCAATTTGTTTTTCCAATTCAGTTTTCAATGAAGTAAAGCGTTCTACAAAATCAAAATCGTCATCTTCATCAGCCAAACCAACATATCTACCTGGGGTTAAAACATAATTGAGTTTTGCTACTTGTTCAATAGTGGCAACTTTGCAAAAACCCGCCACGTCTTCGTAATTACCGTCTGGGTTTCTCCAGTTGTGGTAAGTACCTGTAATCAATGCAATATCCTCTTCGCTTAAATCTCTGTTTTTTCGGTTTATTAAAAAGCCCATATTTCTTGCATCAATAAATAAGATTTCATTTTCACGTTTTCTAAAACCACCATTGGTTTTGTTTCGGGAAAGAAACCATAAGCAAGCTGGTATTTGAGTATTTAAAAATAGTTTGGTTGGTAGGTTTACAATACAATCAACCAATCCTTTTTCAACCAATGCTTTTCTTATTTCTCCTTCGCCAGTTGTGTTTGTAGTCAAAGCACCTTTAGACAAAACAAAACCTGCTTGCCCTGTTGGTGCTAAGTGATATAAGAAATGTTGTATCCAAGCAAAGTTTGCGTTTCCTGTTGGTGGTGTTAGCTTTTCGCCTAATACTTTCCATCTTGCATCATCACGCAATAATTCGCCACTCCAATCACTGTCGTTAAAAGGTGGATTAGCTATTATGTAATCAGCCTTTAAATCTTTGTGAACATCATTTAAAAAAGAACCTTCGTTGTTCCATTTCACATTACTGCTATCAATGCCCCGAATGGATAAGTTCATTTTTGCCAAACGCCAAGTAGTTTGGTTGCTCTCTTGTCCGTAAATAGAAATACGGTCGGCTGGTTTTAAGTCAAGTCCTGTTTTGCCTTTCTTTTTGTAATGGTCTTGATGGCTTTTGATGAACTTTTCGCTTTGTACGAACATCCCACCGCTACCACAACATGGGTCAAACACCCGTCCTTCATAAGGCTCAAGCATCTCAACCAATAGTTTAACAACACTTTGCGGAGTATAAAACTGCCCGCCTTTCTTCCCTTCAGCCAAAGCAAATTCTCCTAAAAAGTACTCAAATACTTGTCCTAAAATATCTTTACTCTGTGCTTCTTTGGTGCCAATGGTAGCCGAACCTACTAAGTTTACCAGTCCACCCAAACTTGCTTTATCCAATTTCTCTTGTGCAAATACCTTTGGTAAAACACCACGCAATGAAGGATTGTCTTTTTCGATAGCATCCATTGCATCATCAATGTCTTTTCCAATGGTTGGCTGTGTTGCTCTGCCTTGTATGTAAGTCCAACGAGCCATAACAGGAACAAAAAATATTTTGTCTGCCAAGTATTCATTTTTGTCTTCGGGGTCTGCACCATCACTTTTTTGAGCCACCAATTTTTGATATTGTTCTTCAAAAGCGTCTGATATATATTTCAGGAATATCAAACCCAAAGCAACGTGTTTGTATTCGGCAGCATCCATAGTTTTACGGAGCTTGTCGGCTGCTTTCCAGAGTTTTTTCTCTAGTGGTTCTTCCTGTTCAATCTTTGCTGTTTTAGCCATTATTGTCTATTAATATTTAATTCGTTTTTAGGTCGTAAAGTTAGTTTTTTAAAACTTGATATTGTCAAAAGTTGCCGTCAAAGTATCAACCGTCCACTTGTCGGGTGGTGGTCTTTGGGTGGGGTTGGCCAAAATTAAAAGAGCTGCAACCCGACATACAAGCCAACTCTTTTGCAGCACATTTAATTTTGCGAAGCGTTGGCATTTTGTCTGTCGTTTTAATGATAGTTTGATGTCTGTTGTGTCGTCCGCTACGCTTGCACCTATCTAGCTTTTATACGAACATCTGTTAATGCTATTAATGAAATCATTCGCATAACACGCTACTTTCAGGATGCAAAGAGTTAAGTGAAGTCAGATTTACAACTTTTTAAGAATATATTATTTGTAAGAAATTTAGTGAAGATTCTATACGCTCTTATTCTCAAGCTTTAAGTATAGTATCTAAGAGCTTTAACCTTCAGCTAGCTTCTCATGATGAAATTGAATTTCTAGATTTTGTAATAAAACTGAAAAAAGAAAATAAATCTTTTGCCAATATAAAAAATATTGTAATGGCAACAAAATTATTTTATTCTCTAATTCATAATTTTCATTTCAGGAAAAATTACATGCAAAACATGAAAAAGCCTGAAACCCTTCCCGACATACTATCACTGGGTGAAGTCAAGCTTCTAATCGATACACTGGATAATCTAAAACACAAAACTATTATTTCAGTAATATACTCTTGCGGTCGAGAATCAGTGAATATTTAAATCTAAAAATCAGTGATAAAGTCCTATCTTTATAAACTATTAATCAACCATTTCACCTTTGAGAGACCATGGACTAGTTTCAGTTATTAAAACCTTCACAAAATCACCAGGAGCTTCAGCTGCTCTTTTCGGGAAATTACAAATTTTGCCAGCCCTAGTTCTACCCATCCACATTTTTTGATTTCTACTACTTGCATTTTCAATCAAAATTTCCTCCACTGAGTTCAAATAAAGCTTGCTGCGTTTTTCTAATACATTATCCAAGGTTGCATTTAGATATCTAATTCTTTCTTGTTTGATTTCATCAGGTACTTTGAGTTTTGGATCAGCTTCCCATTTGCCACCTGGAGTATTGCGTCTAGGAGAATACATAGCTGTTATACACGCATCAAAGCCAATCTTTTCTACATTTTTACAAGTATTTAAAAATTGCTCTTCTGTCTCGCCAGGAAAGCCAACTATAAAATCACTTGTAATTCCAGCTCTTGGCATTTTTGCGCGAATTTTGTCCACCATGCGCATATAATCATCAACTTTATAAACTCTTGCCATGCGTCTTAGAGTTTCATCATCACCCGCTTGCATTGGAATGTGGAAATATTCACAAGCTTTGGGCAATTCAGCCACAGTATCAATGAGCTCATCATCAACATGATATGGATGTCCAGTTAGGAAGCGAATTCTTTCAAGCCCAGGAATATCGTGAATATATCTCAGTAGCGAAGCTAAAGATTTATCAATATCTAGTCCATAAGCCGTTACATTTTGACCAAGCAAAGTCACTTCTTTAAAACCTTCAGCCACCAATTGTTCAATTTCTGATTTGATGAATTCAGGTGAACGGCTTTTTTCGCGGCCTCTGACTTGCGGAACAATGCAATAAGTACAATTAAAATTACAACCCAAGATTACATTAACCCAAGCGGTAACTGTTGTTTGTCTAATAATTGGAGTTTCTGGAATTTCTTCGGGCAAATTTTCAAATAGCTCGCATTGTTTTTGTCCGGTTTTTTGCGCTTCTAAAATCAAATCTGGCAATCTATGAAGATTATTAGTGCCAAAAACAACATCAATATAAGGCATGCGTTTTTGAATTTCCTGACCTTTTTCTTGCGCCAAACAACCAGCTAGCGCAATCATGGCTCCAGGTCTACTTTCTTTGAGCTGACGTAAACGCCCTAAATAACTATAAGCTTTGTCCGCTGCTCCTTCCCGAATAGTGCAAGTATTCAAAATCATTAAATCGGCATCTTGCAATGTTTTGGTTTCAGTGTAATTGATTTCTGACAATAAGCCTAACATCCTCTCTGAGTCAGCTTTGTTCATTTGGCAACCGAGGGTTTCTATATAGCAATTAGGCATTGGTAGATCTAAGAGTTAGTAGTTAGAGATTGTTTGAACGATTTCTTTGAATGGAAGATGGAATTTCTAAATATGGGAATAAAAAATTATAAAGTCGTTAAATTTACATTCAATTATAGTGAGCAAACTTCTAACCCCAGCTGAAAAAGATTTTTTAATTACGGAACAAGCTAAAAAGAATTTAATTGAGCCTGCAGTTTTAAGAGCGATTGTTGATGTGGAATCTTCGGGTTCAGGCTTTTATCCAGTTGGTCACCTTAGTGCTGGCAAATGCAAAGTACGTTTTGAGCCAGATTATTTTCAGAAGTTTAGCAATAGTAGACCTTATTTTATTCCAGCTAGTGTAACTGTTGATGCCGCCAAAGCAGATCCTAGATTTACTGGACGTGAAGCCTATGAGCAAGCCGTAATTCAATCTCCTGCATCAGCAATCCAAGCGACTAGCTTTGGGCTTGGGCAAATTATGGGATTTAATTTTCAAAGGGTTGGTTATGTTTCACTGATGGATTTTTCCAATGCCATGGAAGACAATGAATATAATCAATTACAAGCTTTTATAAATTTCATCACGGCTGATATCAATCTTTTAAGTGCCGCTCAAAATAAAGATTTTGTAACAGTCGCTAGACTTTATAATGGCAAAAAATATGCTGAGCGTGGTTATGACAAAAAATTAGTTGAAGCCTATCAAAAAGTAAGTTTAATTAAAATTCCTGCTTAATCAGAGTCTAGATGTTCTTGTTTTGAGGATGATAATAAGATAGAAAGCAAGTTGTTGATCTAAAAACAAAAATCATCATTCCCACTTATAAAGAGTTATAGCCTCATAATGCCAACTAAGTTAGGTTAAAAAACAAGATTCTAATTTGTTTGTAATTCTTTTTTTTATTCAAAATCCCTGAACTTAACCAATTCAAACAACTTATACAGGATGTAAACTGAAAAGATAAATTTATTAAATATCTGTTTCATTTTGAATTCATCCAGACAAGAAATAAAACTCATATCTTTTGATGCGGCTGATACACTGATCAAACTTGTGCGTTCAGTTGGAGATCATTACTCCTCCATTGCCAGCAAACATGGAGTTCAGGCCTCTGTAGAAGACATAAACAAAAGCTTTAAAAAAGTCTTTGCAGAAACTCCTCCACTGAGTGAATCAGGCGATAAGGATTTGCAATGGTGGAAAGAAGTAATTGAAAAAACCTTCGCGGCATTAGGATTTCAAAATAAGTCATTTTCTAATTTTGATAACTTTGTAAAGGAGCTCTATGATGCTTTATCTGAAGACAGAGCCTGGGCTACTTTTAATGATGTAGAAAATACTCTTCAAGAATTGAAAAAACTCGGTCTACGAATGATAGTCTTTTCAAACTTTGATGAAAGATTATTAAAAGTGCTGGCGGATTTGTCTATTGATCATTATTTCGAGAAAGTAATATGCTCCAGCCAAATTGGTTATGGCAAGCCTGATGTCAAAGCTTTTCGGAAAGTTGCGGAATTAGTGAATTTGAAACCTGAAGAAATTTTGCATGTTGGTGATGGCTTTGAAAATGATTATTTGGGATCATACAGAGCTGGCTTTCAGTCCTTATATTTGAATCGTTCAGGACTACAATTATATTCACCGATTCATGAAGAAGATGAAATCAAAGATTTACAAGAATTGATTCCTGTACTTTGTAAAATAGTAAATAAGATAAATGCTTAGTGATCCTATTTACGCAAAGTTGAAAAGCCCTCTCCCCTACCCCCTCTCCTAAAGCTAGAGGGGAGCCAAAGAAAAACAGAATGATTATAAAAGACTTTCAAAAGCTCAAATCACGCATTTCGGAAGTTGCAAGCCGAGTTGATTTGAATGATCAGAAAATTGAATCTATTAAGTCTCAAGTGCAAGAAATTCTGACGATTGTCCGCAAAGAAAAGCTTGCTGGCATTAAAAGACTGACAGAAAAATTCGATAAAAAGAAAATCGACAATTTCAAAGTTTCATGCAAAGGCTGTTTTGATAAACTTGACCCAGAAGTGCAGAAGGCTCTCCAATTAGCAGCTAAACGTATTCGCAGATTTCAGGAAGTCTGCTTACCCAAAAAATATGAACTTATTGATGGCGAAGATAAGCTTGAAATCAGATTTACTCCGCTAGATTCAGTTGGCGTTTATGTTCCTGGTGGCACTGCTCCTTTGGTTTCCACTCTACTCATGACAGTTATTCCGGCTCAAGTAGCAGGCGTCCAAAGAATAGTAGTTATCTCTCCACCAAATATTCATCTAGGAATTCACCCTGGAATTTTAGGCGCAGCCGATTTACTTGGTATCGAGGAAATTTATCAAATTGGTGGCGCACAAGGAATTGGGGCTTTAGCCTATGGCATTGAAGAAATTGATTTAGAACCCGTTGACAAGATTGTCGGGCCAGGAAATCTATATGTCACGCTTGCAAAGAAAGAAGTCTACGGTATTGTCGGAATTGATGCTCTCTATGGGCCAAGTGAATTGTTGATTATCGCTGATGAAAATGCAAATCCAATATCAATTGTGAATGATTTGATGGGTCAATTGGAACATGGATCTGGCTTTGAGGCCACTTGTTTGCTTACCAATTCTCAAGAATTAGCCGAAAAAGTAATTAAAGAATTTGATGCAATTCTACAAACTCAACCGAAAAAAGAAGCCATAGCAAAAGCTTGGAATCAATTCGGCATAATTGGTGTCGTTGAAAAGCTTGAAGAATGCGCAGAGCTGAGTAATGTGTTTGCACCCGAACATTTGGAAATCAAAGTCAAAGAATATGACAAATTATTACCTTTGATTAAACACGCAGGTGCTATTTTTCTTGGCGGCTCAAATGAAGCTTTGGGTGATTATTTAGCGGGGCCCAGCCATTGTTTGCCAACTGGAAGATCTGCTCGCTTTTCTTCAGGCCTATCAGTAATGGACTTTCTAAAAAGAAGTAGTTTGGTTAATATGAAAGCCACCAAAGAATTAATTGAAGCAACAGCAATTCTTGCAAGAGTAGAGGGGCTAGAAGCTCATGCTAAATCTGCTGAATCAGTCGGGCTTTAAAAACTGTTACAAGCTCTCTTTGCCATAAGTGAGATAAAGTCTTTGATTTAATTCCCACTTTGTGCCGTGAGGCGGGATGCGGAGCTTCATCTTTGGGGGGAGGGGCTAATAATGATTGAATTTAAAGAAATAAGTAAAAGCTATAAAAATACTTTAGTGCTCGAAAAGTTGTCTCTGAAATTCCCAGAGAAAAAAATAACTGTACTAATAGGGCCAAGTGGTTGTGGTAAGTCTACTATACTCAGATTGATTACTGGACTTATTAAACCTGATGCTGGTTCTCTAAGCTTTGAAGGCTTGAATTACTCATCACAAAATGTAATTTCAATTAGAAAACAAATTGGTTATGTAATTCAAAGTGGTGGATTATTTCCCCATTTGACAGTTGCAGAGAATATATCAATTGCAGCAAAAGAAATTAAAATGTCAGCTCCTGAAATTGAATCTCGAATAAATGAATTGTGCAAACTTACCAAATTAACTCAAGATAAATTGTCGGCATATATATCTGAGCTCTCTGGGGGACAAATACAAAGGGTAGCTCTTATGCGAGCACTTATGCTCAACCCGCAAGTATTATTATTGGATGAACCCCTTGGCTCACTTGATCCGATTGCCCGTGCATCTTTGCAAACAGATTTAAAAGAAATCTTTCAGAAGTTACAAAAAACCGTAATAATAGTTACTCATGATATGGGCGAAGCCAGCTATTTAGGAGATACTTTAGTTTTGCTAAATAATGGTCAAATTATGCAAAGTGGAACAGTCAAAGACCTTTGTGATAATCCTGCTAATGATTATGTGACTGAATTTCTTACCTCTCAGAGGAGTTTATATTGGGTATAAATTTAATACTAAAAATGAAATTTCTTTTAGCAATCTTTCTCCTTTTATTAGTACTTTTTTGCAAATCAGAGGCTTATGCAAAAGAAGAGATTGCTAAGGTAGAACTAGCAAATCAACAAGTAGAAAAAGGAATAATAATTGGCTCAAAAAAATTCACTGAGTCTTATGTTTTAGGAGAAATAGGAAAAGAACAATTTATACAAAACAATATAAAAGCTGATCACAAACAAGGTATGGGTGGAACTCTCATATTATGGCAAGCACTTAAAAGCAAACAAATTGATATTTATCCTGAATATACTGGCACCATAAAAGAAGCCATACTCAAATCTAATGAGGATATATCAAATGCCGAAATGAAAAATGAATTACAAAAATACAATATTGGAATGACTGATTATTTGGGTTTTAACAATACTTATGCGTTAGCCATGAAAAGAGAAATATCTCGCAAATTAAATATTCACAAAATTAGTGATTTGCACAATTTTCCAGATTTGAAGTATGGTTTTAGCCATGAATTTCTCAATCGCAAAGATGGTTGGAAAGATTTAATTGTACATTACAAACTAAAACCCAAATATATACGCGGTATCGATCAAAGCTTAGCTTATAAAGCACTAAATCAAAATTTGTTAGATGTAATGGATGCCTACTCTACTGATTCAAAAATTCAGCAACTAGATTTAGTACTTTTGGAAGATGATTATGAGTTTTTCCCAAAGTATCAGGCTGTATTTTTGTATAGATTAGATTTGCCAACGCAATCAATTCATGAGCTTAATCAATTGTCTGGAAGCTTTAGCCAAGACTCAATAATTTCTCTTAATCTTGAGGCAGAGAATAGTCGTAGTTATCATCAAGCTGCTTTGAAGTATTTTGGATTAGTCAGTGAAAATTTAAATAACAAAAAACTATTTTCTACCCCAATTAATTGGTCTTCTGTCTTGCAACATACTTTTGAGCATATAAATATTGTATGTGTCTCAATGATTCTTGCAATTTTAATAGGTATACCTTTGGGAATAATTGCGAGTAATCAAAATTGGATTACTCAATTAATTATGTCGATTGTAAGCATAATTCAAACTATTCCTTCCCTTGCATTATTAGCTTTATTAGTGGCAGTTCCAGGTTTTGGTATAAGCATAAAAACTGCCCTATTTGCTTTATTTCTTTATAGCCTTTTACCAATTGTAAAAAATACCGCCATAGGATTTCAAAATATCCCTCTTTCACTGAGAGAATCTACTGAGGTATTAGGTCTAAGTCAGATTACTAAAATTCGAAAAATATATATTCCTCTAGCTGCTCGAAGTATTTTGGGAGGTATTAAAACTAGTACAATTGTAAATATTGGAACAGCAGTTTTGGCAGCATTGATAGGTCGCGGTGGATTAGGTGAATCTATTATTAGTGGCCTAAATTTAAATGACACTAAAACTATTTTAGAAGGAGCTTTGCCAGCCGCATTTCTTGCATTACTTACACAAGTAATCTTTTACTTCTTAGATAAAAAACTCATACCAAAAGGTTTGCAAATGCAAGCTCTGGGTAATATTCATGATTAGATTTAAAGCTTTATTGAAGTTTAAGACGAAATCTAATTTTACGAAACTCCTCCATATTCTTTTCTTTTAATTTCTCATTCAATTTGCCTAGAAGCATAACTTTTTGAAATTGAAGATCAGATAGAAGTAAATGATTTGAAACTTCAATCACAATTTCTTTATCTTTTTGATTGATTTCACTAAAAACCGCACTGGTAGAAGGAGAAATGTCTTGGGACCAAATATCTTTGACGGCAAACCCAATCATGACCTGATCTGCTTTTGTGCCGATCCAATTTGAAAGTAAGTTTTTTAGATCAAGCATTATTTTTGAAAATTACAGTTTGAGAAGTTGCAAATCATATTTGTCATTCGAGATATTCTCTTCAAGCTTTAGTTTAAATGAAATCAATATCTGAAAAATATTTTGCCTGAAATTTTGTTTGAAATCTTGTTTAAAATATGCAGAAGCAAATTATTTGTAAAAGTTATTAGCCAGCTTGAGCTCTATTTGAATTTGCAGGGTAAATATTCATTCCATACAAAACTTAAAGAAAATTAGCAGCAATGAGTCAAACATTAGTCAGAGCCATTAGAGCTGCATCCACGGTAGAACAAGATTCAGTCGATGAAATCAAATTAGTTTCAGTTGAACTTATAGAACAAGTTGTTTTGCAAAATGAATTATTGAAAGAAAATATAATTTCAATTTATTTTACTCTGACCCACGACCTCAAGTCCTTTAATCCAGCCACCGCGATTAGAGAAAGTCTAGATTGGAATGACATTGTTATGATTTGTGCTCAAGAAGCATATATTGAAGGCGGTCTCGGAAAATGTATTAGAGCTCTCATTCATGTTCAAATCGAGGGCGACAAAAAAGTGCAGCATGTTTATCTTGGCAGAGCAAAAAGTTTAAGAGCTGATTGGTGCACGTCAAATTCATAATCTCCAATTTCTCTTAGAGTGGCATAATTGATAATTTCTTTCAGGTTTTTCATTAGTTTTAAAAAGTAATTTCTGCAAATGAGCAATTCATCAATTAATTGGGCTAATTTTGCCACTATTGCAAGAGTCATTCTGGCATTTATTACCTATGCACTTTTGCTTTCCAAGCCTCAAACTAATTCTTATTGTTATATTGGTTTTGTGTTGACTATCTTGGTGATTGCCGGCGATTATTTGGATGGACAACTTGCTAGAGCCCTTAAACAATCTTCGGTCTTTGGTGGTTGGCTAGATATAGCTGCCGATCGTGTCGTGGAAATCTGCTACTGGATAGTTTTTGCTCATTTGCATTGGATTAGTCCATGGATAGCGATAATATTTGTAGTTCGAGGGATTTTGGTTGATGGAATCAGATCATTTGCCGCCGAAAAAGGATTCACCGCATTTGGTGATAAAACCATGATGAATTCCAATATTGGCAAATTTTTGGTTTCTTCCAGATTTAGCCGTGTAAGCTATGCCGTTTTGAAAGCAATGGCTTTTAGCTTAGTTATTCTTTCTCAATGCCACAGTAATCTAAGCCTAATTGCGCAAATATGTGTTTATGGAGCCACAGTTTTTTGTCTCATTCGAGGAATTCCCGTTCTAATTGAAAGTGCTAGATTTATCAAAGATTAAGAAATTCATGAAGGTTTCTTTTTTTGAATAAGCAAATAAATAATTTTTTAATGAATTGAAAATATGTTAGAAAATTTAAAAATGTTTTTGTGCGTACTGGCTTCAGCTCTTCCAGCACTAATTTACATACCGATTATTGCGGGTATGCCAAGAAAATTCAATTTTCCATTTATCTTAGCTGGTATTTTAGGGGGAGTATTAGCGGGACTTAGCATACTTGCTTTTAAACTATTGATTTTCAAAGGTGCAATTAATCCCCCATCTAGCGAGACTTTAAGCATTACTGTTTTTATTTCATTCATTGAAGCTGGCCTATTAGAAGAATTATTTAAGGCAAGTTTTTATACCTTGGTCTTTTGGCTATTCTTTGAACAAAATAGTAAGCCTGTTTATTTATCAAATATTGTTGAGGAATCAAAAAATTCAAAATATTATTATTTAGCTTTAGGAGCATTTATTGGCTTAGGTTTTGGTTTAATGGAAAATATTTATTATGCTTTCAATACTCATAGTTTTAGGATAGTAATGGACCGTGTTTTCACAACTATTCCCGCTCACATGATTATGAATATGACCTTTGGCTTTCTGAGAGCAAATAAGGTGAATTGGGTTTTGGCATTAATGGCAAGTATTTTGATTCACTCGATTTATGATTTTTTTGCATTGCCTTCAACACTTCTGGGCAGCATATTAGTTAGAAGTGTTTTGATTTTAGGTTTTGGCTTCTGCCTCTGGATGGGTAAGAACCTTTTATTTAGTACGACTGCTACAGTTAGAAATTCCCACGCCTAAATTGAAAAATATTGGTTTAGTGATTCATTCCTATTGTTGATTTTATTGAATTAATTATTCCTCGATACGAATATTCCGATCCAATAAGCACTTCATTGTTAGGAAATAAATTCTTGACTAAATCCTTGGTGGCTGGGCCGAGACAAATAAACTTTATATTTTGTGCAATGAATTCAATTTCGAAATTTTGTATTCCCACAAAATCTTCATGAGAATTCAAAAGTTCAGAGAAAGCCTTAGCTCCTTCGGGACTACTCAGACAAATGAATGAATGGTAATTAGGATTCTGAGTGCAATCAATGAAAGCAGCTAGGTTTTCCCAGCATGGACTGACAACTGTATTAGACGAATACAAAACTAATTTCTCATAAGCACCAGATTCTTGAGTAATAGTTTGTTCAAGAATTTGAGAATTAGATTTTTGCCCAGTAATTAACAAAAACCGTTTAGCGCTGAATTGAATAGTTTTTCTTAGTTTATCTGCTAAGCCGTCTGCGCTAAATATATCTGCTGTCAATGCAACTTTATATTTATTCGATTTAATTACTTTGGAAACAGATGGTCCCACAGAAACTAATTGAGTTTTTTGATTAAGTCTTATTGCTTGTTCTTTTAGCTGATCAAAGAATATTGAGGCTCCGTATGAACTTGTAAACAATAAGTAATCAAATTCATTAATTTCTTGAAAGCCAAATTCTTCAAAGGCAGTTTTAATGGGTTGAAGCTTAATAACTGGAAAAGGGAAATAATTGAAGTTCGCAAAATCTGAATCTATAAAATTACTTGTGAGCTTTTCGAGGAAAACATTTATTTTATTTTCGGGAAGAGCCGCCAATATTGATAATTTCATAAATCTCTCTCGGTAATTCCTGATAATTTCATCAGAGATTTAAGTGTTCCAATTCTTAAATCTTTATTTCCGTGGATTGGAACAATAACCGTTTTATTCAATTTCTTGTATTAGTGATGACTTCCAGTAATATCAATTCTTTTCCATTCATGTCTTTCCAAAATTTTTGCAAAAGCTTTACCAGAAATAGATTTCATGAGAGTTCTGAATCCAACTTTATATATTTATTTCAAGTGTTTTATTGAATTTATCCTCTATGAGAGTTGGATCAGGTTTTAAATACAAGGTAACCGCGTCAATTAGATTGGCTTCCAATTCACTCCAAGTATCAGCTTCTGTTACGCATCCAGGCAAAACAGGAACTTCAGCCCAAAAACCACCTTCTTCTGCTTCACGAACAACTGCAATTATTTTCATTATTAACTCTCCTCGTGGATTTCTTATTTATCCCATTCTAAGGCACCCTTGCGCCAAGCATAATACCAACCAAGACCAAGTATTAAAATGAAGACAAAAGCTTCGACGATCGCAAATAAAGGAACTTCACGGCTTTTGGCAACTGATAAAGCCCATGGTAAGAGGAAAACAAATTCAACATCAAAAACAATAAACATCAAAGCAAAAATATAATATTTGATATCAAATTGGACTTGGCTTTTTCCAAGAGGTCTGACACCGCATTCATAGACTTGATGTTTGACTTTTGACTTACCGCCAATTCCAAATATTTTTTGTACAATCAGCGATATAGTTGCCAAAACACTGCCAAATATAAGCGCAACTGCCGTAAAAAGAAGAATCTGAAAAAGTGTTGATTTAATGTCTATCATTTTGAATCTAAAATCTAAATTACTGTTGATTAAAAAGAACGTATGTTAATATGAGGTTAAGAAAGCTTGAAGAACAGATTATTTCTTCTCTAAATTTATTAAAAATCCTCAATTAAAGCAACCTCATAAATCATGCCAGTTGGAAATTGTACTCAAATAGGTGGATGTCCTCCAGTAGTTATGGTAAGAACTGCTGGTGGTTCAAAAAGGGCTGTATATAATGAACAAACACAAAATGAACAAACACAAAGTTATGCTGTTGATCCTCAAAGTCAAAGTCCTGATCAACAATGGGATTGGGGACAGGTTTTAGGAAATACTCTTAAATGGACATTAGGAATTGGGACGGCAGTCATTGGTACTATGGCTATTGCAAGTAACTTATATGCTAGAAAACACTTAAATGAGCTTCAGACT
>Ga0208362_1000411_pt1 | contig 14586 bp, 10 predicted proteins | sample LakMenEpi13Oct10_FD_150693 | JGI IMG/M metagenome (GOLD analysis project Ga0208362, IMG submission 150693) | Freshwater microbial communities from Lake Mendota, WI - 13OCT2010 deep hole epilimnion (SPAdes) | ecosystem: Environmental > Aquatic > Freshwater > Lake > Epilimnion/Euphotic zone ... | reverse complement strand
GTTATTAGCGGACTATCGGGTTGGGAAAATAACCAATATTTAAAAGCGACCGGGCCGGCCGTTGCCGTATTTATAAAAAAAGGTCAGGGGTACAATGATCAATTAGGGGAAAAAATTATTGGAACTTTCGCTAATTGTGCCGGGGGAACAACTCCCTGGGGGACGGTCTTGAGTGCGGAAGAAAATTTCCAAAGTCAGGTAACTGAAGCCGTTTATCCCGATGGAACAACCTATCCTCCTAGTGAAACTCCTTTTTTATTAGAAGAAATGGAGGGTTTGGGTAATGTATTTGGACTAGCGGGAAATAAGTATGGTTGGATCGTAGAAGTTGATCCGACAAATCCCAAGGACTATGGCACAAAACACACCTGGTTAGGACGTTATCGCCATGAAGCGGTGGGAATTCGGGTCGAAGTCGGTCAACCCTTAGCATTTTATTCAGGATGCGATCGCCGCAGTGGACACCTATATAAATTTGTCAGCAAAGGGACAGTTAAAGACCCCCAAGACAAAAAAAATTCCCAATTATTAACTGATGGGATGTTATATGCGGCCAAATTTAATCCTGATGGTACAGGGCAATGGATTCCGTTAACAGCAGATACAACTATAAATCCTGATCAGCCTAATATTCATGCTGGGGGAATTATTACCTTACCCCAACGGCCAAAAGGTGGGAGTTTTATTGCCAAAACCGATAAAGATATCCAAAACTTCAAACAACAGTTTAAAACCCTAGGAGATTTGTATACCGGAATTCCAGAAGAACAACAAGGGTCAATTTTGATTGATGCCCATTTAGCTGCGAGTGCTGTGGGCGCGACCTGTGCCGCCCGTCCTGAAGATACGGAAATCGCGCCTGATGGATCTTTAGTTATTGCCTTCACATCAGGTACGGCCGATACTGAAACCGGGGGCCCCAACCTCCAGATTTTTAAATCTCCTTCGGAGGAAAAACAATATGAATACGGATGGGTGATGCGTTTAGTAGAAGATGGGAATGTTCCCCAGGCGATGACCTTTCGATGGGAAATGGTCGCCACCGGAGGAGAAGTGGCCCAAGGAGGGTTAGGATTTGCCAACCCTGATAATTTAGCCATTGATGCGATCGGGAATTTATGGATGGTTACGGATATTTCCACCAGCAAACATAATCAACCCGTTGCCCAGGGTCGTCTTGACAAGAATCAACAACCCTTAGAGGGCGCGGAGTTATTGGGACTATATGGTAATAATTCGTTTTGGTTTTTACCAACATCAGGGGAATATGTGGGTCAAGCCTTTTTATTTGCTATCGGGCCAATGGACTGCGAACTAACTGGGCCATTTTTTACTCCTGATCAAAAAACCCTATTTATTGCTGTCCAACATCCGGGGGAAAAGAACCAAACTCGCCGGGATATGGCAACAAAAACCCTCGAATTTGCTTTACAAACCACCCAAGGAGAAGAATTTATCCAAACTCGTCAAGTTCCTTGGGGATCAAATTGGCCCAGTAAACAACCCAATCATCCACCCAAACCATCATTAGTGGCAATTCGACGGATAAATTCTGAACAAATTGTAGAGAAGCCAAACCCTCTCTAAGTAAAGGTTATACCGATTGAATCCGGTTGAAAACAAGTCTTAACTTTTGTTCCCCCACTTGACTGTGGAAAAACTATAGTTAAGATATGATACTATTGGTTCAGTCGAGCTAGGGACTCCCTTGCTTTGTGGTATTTTAAGTGTCGGTGTGAGAATTGAGATGATGAACAAAGTTTTATTGAACACTCTAAAGCATAGTCCAGGCGTTCTGGGAGCAGCTATTCTCTTAACGAATGCAGCCTTCGCAACCGAGGCTCCATCGGAGAAATTGGCAAATGCGACAGATACAGCGACCATCACCCTCGAAGCTGCCCGTGCAGTTCCGACCACTGGACAGAATAATGAGTTGCAACCTCAAGCCAATTCCGAGTCATCCGCAGAGCAACTAGCCCTGTCTTTGACCCCTGATGTTGCGGTTGAACCCACCAATTTAGTCAATGGTGAGGCTACAAACGAGAACGAACCGCAGACTTTTGCCACGGCTCAAAAGTTAAACATCCTAACTTCAGAGGCTTCGGCCCCACTACAAACTGCTCAAGCTTCTGAGTTCCAAGTGGCTCAGATGTCATCAACTGAGCCGAGCGAAACCAGCGTCTCAGGCTTAGAACAAATTAATGAATATGCTGAAGCTGCCGATGCCCTAGAGCAAGTCACTTCAGTTTCTCAATTATCTGACGTTCAACCCACTGACTGGGCATTCCAGGCTTTGCAATCCTTGGTTGAACGCTATGGTTGTATCGCGGGTTATCCCGATGGAACCTTTAAAGGCAACCGGGCCATGACTCGTTTTGAGTTTGCCGCGGGTTTAAATGCCTGTTTAGAACGGGTTAACGAACTAATTGCGGCGTCTGTAGCCAATTTGGTCACCCGTGAAGATTTAGCCGTTCTGCAACGGTTACAAGAAGAATTTGCGGCGGAATTAGCCACTCTACGCGGTCGTGTCTATGCCTTAGAAGCTAGAACTGCCGAATTAGAAGCCAATCAGTTCTCTACCACCACCAAACTCCGTGGAGAAGTCATCTTCTGGGGTGGAGACGCCGCCGGAGATCGGGCTACTTATAACGTAGTGGGTCAGTTCGCTCACCAGGATAGTGATCCAACGGAAGCCTATTTTGGCTACCGCGCCCGTTTAAACTTTGATACGAGCTTCACGGGTCAGGATTTGTTGAGAACTCGTTTACAAGCTCAATCTATTCCTAACCTGTCTGCTTTCAACATCACCAATACCTTGATGAGTCGTACTAGCATCGATGGTGTGGATAATGGTGTCATATTAGATGAGTTGTACTACCGCTTCCCGATCGCCAATGGTAAAGGCAATGTCTTCGTTGGAGCTAAGGGTCTTGACAATGATGATATCTATGATACAGTAACCCCCTTTGGTGGTTCTGGAGATGGAGCACTTTCCCGCTTTGGTCGGTATAACCCGACTACCTTCCGAGGGCCGCAAGGCACAGGTGTGGGTCTGAAATATGCCTTCAGTGATCAGTTTAAAGTCAATTTAGGCTACTTGGCTGACCAAGCCAGTTCATCTTTAGCCAACTCAGGTCAGGGTGTATTCAATGGTGGCTACAGTGCGGGTCTGCAATTGGTGTTTAAACCCAGTCCTAAGATTGGTGTGGGTTTAGAGTATAACCACCGCTACTTCACCAATGACAGTGTGTTTGTCTCTGGGGGAACAGGAAGTTGGATTGCCAATAGACCCTTTGGTCAAAATGCAACCACCACCGAAAACCTGGGTTTCCAAGCCAACTGGCGGATTTCCAAAAACTTTGAGTTGGGTGGCTGGTTTGGTTCCACCTGGGCTAACCAAAAGAATGGCGGTAATGACAGTGCGACCATTATTAACTGGGCTGTTTCTTTGGCGTTCCCCGATGTCCTGAAAGAAGGCGGCTTAGGTGGTTTAATTGTCGGTATGCCTCCTAAAGTAACCAGCCATGATATCAGTGCTTTAGAAGATAAAGATACCTCCATTCACATTGAAGGTTTCTACCGCTATCCTCTCAACGACTACATCGCCATTACTCCTGGTTTCTATGTAGTTACTAACCCCGACCAAAATAGCAATAACAATACAATCGTGGTCGGAACTCTGCGGACTCAATTCCGCTTCTAAATCAGTAAACAGTTATCAGTGTAAGAATTAACAATTAAGAGTTAAGAGTTAAGAGTTAACTCTTAACTTCTTTTTTTTACTGATATAGCAGGGAACAGGGAACGCCGGATCTGGGAACAGCCCCCCAAACCCCAGGGCTGTTTCATTCTCTAGGAAAAACTGTGTGACCTCTCCCCCAACCCCTCTCCTGCGAAGAGAGGGGGGACTAATTATTACTATTAAACGTGAGTTCGATGGAGTGCGATCGCGATAAAACAGACGACTACTGGGCAGGCGATCGCGACAAAACAGACGACTATTGGGCATATGATCTAAATAGGTCTGGCGACTGCTATAACTCATTAAGGCATTCGCCAAATTTTAATGGTTTTATCCTCACTACCACTAACTACAATTTGACCATTTGAACTTACATCTAAAGCATTAATAGGTTTATCATGACCCCACAAAACCACCCGTTTTCTGCCCGTTTTTAGATCCCAAATAATTACACTATCACCCCCACTCACAAGAGTCTTACCATCTTTTGTGATTGCCAATGATTTCACAGGACTATTATTAGCTTTCCAGACTTCTTTTTGTTCTCCCGTATCTGGGTTCCATAGCCGAATCGTACCATCATCGCTGGCACTAATTAGGGTTTTGCCATCTGGATGATAAATCAGAGCATTAATGCTACCGTCATGACCTGAGATACTTCGTTTACGAGTGCCCGTCTCCAAATTCCATAACCGAATTGTTTGGTCTGAGCTTCCACTGGCTAGAGTTTGACCATCAGGACTAAATGAAAGGGCATGAATTGCGCCTTCATGACCCGTAAACATGAGTTGTCGAGATCCCTTATTTAAAGGCGTAATCAGAATAGTTTTATCATCACTCCCACTGGCTAAGGTCTGACCGTCAGGACTGAAAACAACAATATTTACACCTTCAGTATGTTCTTCAATTGTTCGTGTTTTCTTTCCATTCTTTAAATCCCACAGACGAATCGTTTTATCATTGCTACCACTGGCTATGGTTGCATTATTGGGACTAATAGCCAGAGCCTTGACCCAACTAGAATGGGCTGCAATCGTTCGTGGTTTGACATCTGTTGTTAAATTCCAAATTTTAATTGCCCCAAAACTCCCCACAGCCAGGGTTTTATTATCGGGGCTAATGACAATAGCATAAATTTCACCAACGGCTCGTTCGTACCTCTCTAAAAAAATACTGCCTGGCAATCCTTTTAAAATTAAAATTGGATTAGCCGGGATAAATCCATAACGGATATAGCCATCAATTTGTGTATAAACTCCGCCCAATACCATTAAGGATGTTCCTAAAACCCAGAAGTATTTAAGCTGAATTTTAGGAAATTTAATTTTAGGAATAGAAAAATTAAACCCACTATTCCAATTTTGCTTGACTTGCTTTTTGTCCGTAGGGGAAGGCGGGGGAACTTCTTTTTCTTCGCCTAGAGGTTTAATATCTTTTAAACACTGCAAGATTGCTTGTGGCGTTTGAGGGCGATTACCCGGAAAAGGGGCCATCAAAAAATCAATAGTTCCCGCAAATTGATCAGAAAGATTGGGTGCGCCCTTTCGCCACAATAACTTTCCAGTTCGAGGATTTTCTGGATAAGCAGTGGGAGGTTTTCCGGTTAATAAATAAATAAAAGTTCGTCCCAGGGCAAAAAAATCGGATTGCGGAACAGCTTTGCCATTCGTTTGTTCTGGGGGTGTATATCCAGGGGAAACAATCCCGGTTACATTTTGCCCCTGTTCTACCTTAGCAATATAGGTTCCTGAAACTTCCCTTGCAGTTCCAAAATCAATTAATACTAACTGTCCATTGGGTTTCCTCATAATATTTTGAGGCTTAATATCCCGATGGAAGTATTGCAAATTATGAACTTGCTCTAGGATCTCAGTCAGTTCTCTTAACCATTCCAAAGCGTGTTCTTGACTGATGGGTTCTTTTTTTCGTTCTTTCATCCAGTCTTGTAAATTTAGCCCTTCAATTTTCTCCATCACCAAACAGTGAAGGGCTTCGTTACTCCCTTTGGGAAGATAGGTAAAATAGCCATCGGGATCAACTTTAGGAATTCCAGGATGATTAAGCTGACTCAAAACTTTCGCTTCTTGTTTGAACAAAGCGACGGCTTTAGGATGATTTTTTAATAAAACTTTTACAACCTTACATTTGCCTTGATCATCAATTTCAAATGTTTTGCCAAAACCTCCTCCTCCAAGTTGTTTGATCACACGATACCGTCCTTCCAGCAAAAGATCCGAGCCACATTGACAGCAAGTGCGCCGATTCTCGTTTGCTGGATCAGTTGGATTTGGACACTTAGGATTAAGGCAATAACTCACATTGATCGAGAACCCAGATCTAGGTTGAAGAGTTGTTGTTAATTTATATCTAGGTTTTTGTTCAAATTTAGCTTTATTAAACAGCAACACGGTTAGGTGTGACTCCGCACTTAACCAATTTAGTTAAGTTTTTAGGTTGTTTAATTATGCTCAATTTAAAAACCTGTGACAATAATAGCACTCCAGACGCAAATTTGACATTAAGATTCTCCACTATGACAGCTTGGCTATCGCTGACCAACTTATGACTAAGTTTATGTAGAAAATCTTGCCGGGAATTACTAACTCGTTCGTATAATGCGGCCACAATTTTTCTATACTTTTGTCTTGACTGACTCCCACTTCGACTGGGGCTCTCCTGAGCGTAGCCTAAGGGCTCAAGTACAGGCTTTTTGTTTACGCGCTAATTTCTTTGACACCGATTATACTGATTAAGAGGATTAACGCGGATTATATTCCTTGCTTCGCACTAAATTATTTATCTAATACGAAGTTAAAGATGTAATCGGTGAAATCCTCTTAATCCGTGAGAAATCCGTGATTAATGTTTGGGCTAGTAGTGCTTTTTGCAATGCAGTTGGATACAGACGGACTTGTACAGCTTGATGTAACACTCGATTTGTACCTCCTGGTCTGAATATCTTACTACATAATACTGAAAAAAGATTCGGTCAATGTAGGTACGGAGTTGACCCGCCTTTCATCCTACCGCTTACCTGGGTACAGTTAGAGCGGGGGACTTCCCGGCGGTGTAAGTTAAAAATACCAAGGATTTAGTTTCGGTGATCCTTGTGTTTTACCCAAGGTCTGAAGAACCTCGATATGCACTATTCGATCATTATTTTCTTATGAACCTAAATATTGTGACGTTGATTGGTCGCGCTGGTGGCGATCCAGAAGTCAAATACTTTGAGTCCGGTAGCGTCGTCTGTAATTTAACCTTAGCGGTTAACCGTCGGACTAAAAAAACGGATCAACCCGATTGGTTTAACTTAGAAATTTGGGACAAAACAGCAGAAGTTGCGGCTAACTATGTCCGTAAAGGCGGTTTAATTGGGATTAAAGGAGTGTTAAAGTTTGACTATTGGCAAGATCGGAATACAGGCACTCAACGTTCAAAACCTGTAATTCGAGTGTATGAATTAGACCTATTGGGTTCTAAGCGCGATTCGGATGAAGGTGCGCCTCGGAACAACTATGATGAGTTTTAAATAGGGAAAACCGTGACTCAAGAACCCTTAGAAGCCGTTCAAATTGCATATCAAGCGGGTCAGTTTGCCTTTGAACAGGGGCGTTATCGAGAGTCGGTTCAATATTTAGAACAGGCTCGTCAAGCTGTGGAACTCAATTCTCCTCTGGGTGGAGAGATCCAAATGTGGTTAGTCACAGCATTTGAAGCCTCTGGCAAAAGGCAAGAAGCGATCGCTTTATGTAAACAGTTGACTCGTCATCCGAATATTGGCACTCGTCAACAGGCTCGTCGTTTACTCGAAGTCCTGGAAGCTCCTAAACTCTATATTGACCCAGAGGGATTTGTAAAAATTCCTGATTTGGATCATCTGGATGTCCAAGGAAATTCCCGATCTCAAAACAATTCGGTGGCGACCGTTCGGTCTATTCCCAAACCCCCGGTTTCACATAAGGTGAACTCTGGGGATGGGGTGAAGACTCAAGACAATCAATTTTTGGGGATCGCTTTAATCATCGTGCTTTTGGTGAGTGGCGGATTAATCTGGGTCAGTTCTTTAATCAGTAATCAGTAATCAGTAATCAGCTATAATCACAAAATCAGTGGTTAGAGACGCCATCGCAGATCTAACCACTAATCACCGATAACTGATAACTGGTATCAATAAACGTTCTTCAAAAAGAATCGGTATAGATGGAAGTTGAAATTCCCCAACTAGAAAGTGTTAAGCGCTAACTCATGAACCATCAGAGACCCAAAAAGCCTAAGATGTTGGTCGTTGACGATGAGCCGGATAATTTGGATCTGCTCTATCGGACATTTCGACGTAACTTTGATGTATTTAAGGCGGAAAGCGGGGGTCAAGCTTTAGAAATTTTGGCCAACGAAGGAGAAGTGGCGGTCATTATTTCCGACCAACGAATGCCAGAGATGAAGGGTACAGAGTTTCTCAGCAAAACTGTGCCGGAGTTCCCCAATACCGTGCGAATTATTTTGACCGGATTTACAGATATTGAGGACTTGGTAGATGCGATTAATTCAGGACAGGTGTACAAATATATTACAAAGCCCTGGGATCCCAATGAACTCAAAGCCGTAGTAGAAAGAGCCGCCCAAACATATCAATTGCTGAACCAACGCACCGCAGAACTCAATCGCGCTCAGGCTCAAACCCAACTGTTAGCGACGATTATGGAAGCGGCCCAAGCAGCGACGACCCTAGAAAGTTTACTCACTGCATTGTGCACAGCCGTCGCATCGGGGTTCCGAGCCGATGTTTGTATTTTGCAACAAATTAAAGACAATCGCTTAAATTCTATAGAAGGTCATTATAGTTCCACTGGTGTTGTGGAAAACTGGTTAGAGATTGATCCTTTAGTTCAGGAAACCATAACTACCAGAACTGTACAAGCATCGACTAATATTACAACTGATCCCGCCTTAGCTACTCTGGCTCACTATCAAAGTTCGGGAATTCAAGCCCATATCAATATTCCGATTACCTATCGGGAACAACTAATCGGTCTATTATCAGTACAATGGAAACAGCCTTGTCAGATGAGTCCTGACGATCTGATCACGGTTCATTTAGTGGCTCAACAAATCGCTTTGGCTTTAATTAGTCTGGGGCATTAATCAATTTGAAGAAGGGAACAGGGAACAGGCAATAGGCAACAGGCAATAGGCAATAGGCAACAGGCAACAGCTAACAGGCAATAGGCAATAGGCAACAGGCAACAGGCAACAGCTAACAGCTAATTAGAGGAATGGTTCAGGAAAATAACCCGATTCAAGAGATTTTTAATCGCATCGCCCCGGTCTATGATCAGTTAAATGACGGGTTAAGTTTAGGCCAACATCGGATTTGGAAAAAAATGGCCGTAGCCTGGAGTGGGGCTAAACCTGGAGACACCGCTTTAGATTTATGTTGTGGAAGTGGAGATTTAGCCCTATTATTAGCACAACAGGTTGGAGAACCGGGACAGGTGTTTGGGGTAGATTTTTCCAGTTGTCAATTGGAAATTGCCCAGCACCGACCCCGACCCTTTACTATTCCAAGGGCTAAGATCTCTTGGATAGAAGCGGATGTATTAAGATTGCCGTTTTCAGACAACACCTTTGACTGTGCCACTATGGGCTATGGTTTACGGAATGTTGTAGATATTCCCCGCAGTCTTGAGGAACTTCATCGGGTACTCAAACCTGGGACAAAAGCTGCGATTTTGGATTTTCACCGTCCTCCGGGTTCCCTATTGCGTACTTTTCAACAGTGGTATTTACAGCAGTTTGTGGTTCGCACGGCGGAACGATTTGGGTTTCGAGAAGAATACGCTTATATTAACCCCAGTTTAGATCAATTCCCTATCGGTACAGAACAAGTTCAGTTAGCCCAGCAAGCAGGATTTTCAACCGCCACACATTACCCAATTGCAAGCGGTATGATGGGAGTATTAGTAATCACTAAAGCCAATTAAGTTTTAGGTATTCGGTGTGTTCAGTGACAATTGCTAATACATCAGATGGTTTCCTAGTGGACTGCTACGATAAGAATGGTCAATTTTTCTGAACAGTTGGTTTTAATTACACCTCCGATGGTGGGTGGAATTATTGGCTATTTTACCAATGATTTAGCCATTAAAATGTTATTTCGTCCGTATCGACCGCTACAGATTTATGGCCGAAGGATTCCGTTTACTCCCGGTTTGATTCCCAGAAATCAAGAGCGTTTAGCTAAACGAATTTCCGATACCATTATGGGGTCTTTATTGACTCCCGAAGAATTACAAAAATTAGCGCGTCGTTTGCTCGAAACAGAACGAATGCAAGCCGCTATTAGTTGGTTTTTAAGACTAGCTTTAGATCAAATTAAAGCCGATACAGAACCAAAAACAGCTAAAATTTTAGCGGGAATTTTACGGGATTTTATTGGAGAGTCTTTACCTAAAATTTTAAGGGTTTTAGCCAAAAAAGATGACTTTCTGGCTCCTCAAATCAACCAAATTTTTGATCGAATTTTATTAGAATTTCAATTAAATGATCAACAATCGCAACACCTATCTAAATGGCTGTTAGAGGTTGTATTAACCCCGGAAATATTGCGACAGGCTTTAATTGATTTTCTCACGGATAAAAATATTTCAATTATTGATGAAGGATTCCGTGAACAAAGCACTGGAACCTATTGGGTGGTAGCAAATTTGTTGGGATTACGCAATAGTTTAACCCGTTTACGAACCTTTTGTTTAGACGAAAAAGAAGAAACTAATCGACGATTAACCGCATTAATTAAATCTTTAGGATTACGAGAAAGACTACAAGAGTGGTTGCAAAATATCTCTTTACAAAATTTACCTGTTTCTACCGTCAAACAGTTAAGAAAAACGATGGGAGATGCTGTGAAAACCTATATTCAAGAACAAGGTATTGATGTGCTTCAAGAGTTAAGTCAATCCATTGATTGGGATAATGTTTCAAATTGGATTTTAAAACGTTTACAAATTTCTCCCGTGATGAATACATCTTTAGAATTAGTCAGTCAGGAATTAGCTTTAATTTTAGAACGGTATTTAGAACGGGATATAGAGAAAATTATGGCTCAAGTGATTCCGATTTTGAATATTGAACAGGTGATTATTAATCGAGTCAAGGAAACTTCTCCTGAAAACTTGGAAGCCGCCATTAATGGTATAGTTAAAAGTGAATTGCAAGCTATTGTTAATTTAGGGGGAATTTTAGGGGTTGTGATTGGGTTATTTCAGACAGTTTTGTTAGTATTAAGATAGATAAAAATAGGTAATGGGGATCACGGATTTAAGAGGATTTCACGGATTTCACGGATTTTAATCTGTGTTAATCTGAGTAATCCGTTTAATCCGTGATGCGGATTTAAGAGGATTTCACGGATTTTAATCTGTGTTAATCTGAGTAATCCGTTTAATCCGTGATTGGTAATGGGTAATAGACTGATAACTAATAACTGATAACTAATATGACAACTCCTAAATCTAATCCTTCTCAACAAAACTCCCAACTGAGTCCCGAACAATATACCCGTCTGAAGGCGGAAGCCATGGCTCCTTATCGGGGTTTACGACAGTTTATTTATATTGGTTTTGGGGCTTCAGGTTTTATTGGGGCGGTGGTATTCTTCGCCCAACTGTTAGCCGGACGGAATATCACCTCTGCGTTACCAAACTTAGCTCTACAGGTGGGAGTGGTGGCCCTAATGGTGGGTTTATTTCGTTGGGAACAAAAGGCCAGTCGCCGTCTATCAGACAGAAAGTAACATAACTAAATATTTCTCAATCTAACAATACAAGACGCAAACACAAGAAAATAAAGAAAATATTACGAAATTAAGGTTTTGCCTTGATCCCTGGCATGATTATATATAGTTAATCAATTGAGTTCAGCTTTCTCTGGAATCAATCTAGTATGGATATTCCTGTTAAATGTTGAGCCATAAGAACCGCAGGACTTGCGGGGATAGTCTGTGGAGCGAATGTAAGACCAAGACTTATTGAAGGTGGAGGCAGTTGCAAAGAAACAGAAACCTAAATCGTGAGGTTTAGGAATCGCCGTACTTTTAGAGCGGTGAAGATGTCAAAAAGACCTTAACCATAAATCCGATTGAGTCGATCAAATGGGGTCAGTTTGTATAAAGACCCTAAACATAACAAACCTACATATAAAAATATGAAGGTCAGCTTCCCTCAGTTGGAAGCTGGCTTTTTATTTTCAGAACTCTACTGCACCGGAGATGCGGGTTTGATCGATTTCATTTCCAACAACTGTCAGGGTATAACCGCGTGTGGCATTATACACATCATAGCGACCATTACTCCGAATAATATTTTGACCAGGACTGGCGGTTGTGCCTAAATCCGGTTGAGATTGGGAGATTGCCACCACTCCATCTCGTTCATTATTTTCAATTAAATTATTTCGTAAAATAGGTTTGGCTTGGTGAGAAATCACAATTCCATCTCGATTTTCGATAATTTTATTTTCCATAATTGTAGGAGACGCTTCATCATTAATCGAGATCCCAAATCCGGTATTTTGGAAAACATTATTCCGAATTTCTCCGGCTCCTGAACGGGCAATTGAAATCCCATTTCCAGCATTTTGAGTAAATATATTACTCTGGATTTTTGGATTACTTTCAGAAGTAATAAAAATTCCATCCCGCTTACTTTCAATAAACGTACAGCCACTAACTACAGGACTAGAAGATTCTATCCATAAACCCGTTCCTCTAGTATTGGGATTGGTAACTGTAACCCCGATAATTTGACTATTTCCTTGGGTTTTAATTGTGGCATTTTGTCGAGCAAAGGTGGGACTCACGAAATTTCCCCCCCCCATAATCACCGTATTTTGTCCATTGCTGGCTTCATCTCCTTGTAATGTCACCCCATCCTTTAGGGATATCGGAAACACTTCTCCGGTTTCCTGACTGTAGGTACCTGGGTTAAGTTGAATCACTGTAACCGATTGAACCCTTTGCAGCGCATAAGTAATCGAACGATAGGGGCCAGTTTGACTTCCTGTGGAAGTTTCGCTATCACGTCCAGCATTGGGATCGATATGAATGATTGAATTTTGAGCCAAATTTTGGGACATCAATGGGGTATTGGGCCCAATCCCTGGGATACCAGCCAAAACTGGACTTCCCATTCCTGATATCAGCCCTAATCCTAAAATGATTGTTAGCCATCCTCTTAACCCACTGGGGCTGGGGTGTCGATGCCATTGGTAGAGTAAAGTCAATCGTGGCATCGGCTCCTGTTGATGTGACATAGATATCGCTGGGATTCGTTTAACTTCAAGCATTTTAGCCGATTCAGATCAATCAATTCAGTTTTCTTGAATAAAACGGTGATTCTGTTGGGAACTTCCCAGTAACAAGGTCAGTCAGAGAAGCCAGATTGTTTTTACGTCCGGTTCCAGGTCGGTGTCACGAGGACAGTTCTAAGCGGGGGTGTCAAGAAATCCTTGTATCTAGGACTCCTTTGCTCCCGTCGGGCGGTCAATCATTTCACATCAAGCGATAGCCAGTTTTGCCGAACCCAAGAACGGATGTGAGATCAGGGCGTATTCCTGTTGTGTCCATTGAAGACCAAGATATAAATTTCTCAATCTCTTGCTATTTTATTGACACTTCTGTTAAGCTGATACGATATTTTTTTACTCATTACTGACGGGTGCTTGGCTTCACTCCAATGGGTTCTAGTCGGTGGTGTCAAACCATTGTTTGCACCTACAAGAGATGGACTTTGTTCAATTTTCAACATCGTCCCTTTTTCTGTTAAAATGCAATGGATTGTTTGTTCTCTTTAGGATAAACTAAGCGTGGTGTTCATTGACCGACTGGAATCTCTGGTAAGTTGAAGTTTAATCATCTCTAAAGCTACCAGTAACTAAGTTCCTATTGTAGAATCCCCAAAGAATCGAAACGCTAACATTATTTAACTCAAGTGAGGAGCACTTAAATGTCTCAGATAGTAACATCCGAAGGCGTAACATCAGTAACACTAGCAGGGGGCGGAGTTGCCCTAAATGCTGTCCCAGGTAAGGCTAATAGCATTTCAGGTACGGCTGATACCAATTTAATTCAAGGTGCTGGTCTTAGTGATACTCTCTCCGCTGGAGCCGCAGCCCCTGTTATCATTTATGGTTTCAGTGGTGATGATCTGATCTATGGTAGTAACGTCGATACCGATGAGCTTTACGGGAACATAGGAAATGACACCATCTATGGTCTAGGTGGCAAAGACTTCATTGCTGGTGGTGAAGGAAATGACCTGCTCTATGGTGGTGATGGAGATGATACCGTCTTTGGTGACCTAGGAAACGATACGATTTCCGGTGGCGCTGGCAATGACATCCTTGGTGGCGGTGAAGGAAATGACTTAATTTATGGTGATGACGGCAATGACATTATCTGGGGTGAAAAGGGTAATGACAACCTCTATGGTGGGGCCGGAAACGATACCATCTATGGTGGTGCCGGCGACGATGTGATTGCTGGTGGAGACGGAAATGACTTCATTAATGGAGACAAAGGCAATGATAACTTATCTGGTAATGCCGGAAGTGACACATTTGCCTTTAGTCAAGTTGGCACTGCTAATGCCGATGTAGTGGTTGATTTCGTATCGGGAACTGACAAGATTGCTTTGGCTTCTAGTACGTTCACATCTCTGGGTGTCAGTGTAGAAGCCAATGAATTCCAAGTGATTGCTAACTTCAACCCTGGTAATACTCCTATTGCTAATGGACTGGTTTATGACTCTACCACCGGCAAGTTATACTTCCTGGCCGGTGGTGCTACA
>Ga0208362_1000410_pt1 | contig 14590 bp, 14 predicted proteins | sample LakMenEpi13Oct10_FD_150693 | JGI IMG/M metagenome (GOLD analysis project Ga0208362, IMG submission 150693) | Freshwater microbial communities from Lake Mendota, WI - 13OCT2010 deep hole epilimnion (SPAdes) | ecosystem: Environmental > Aquatic > Freshwater > Lake > Epilimnion/Euphotic zone ... | reverse complement strand
GAACCTCATATGGACAAAGATTTGACAGTTAGTTTTGTTGATGAATCATCGCCTTGTAAAGTGAAAGATAGACCTAAATATCTTGCAGCTTGGTTGGATGATCTTAAGCTGAGAATCAATGATTTGAATAATGTATTGGATTTACTAGAAAATGGAGATACTTTAATAGCCTCTGCGACTAAAAAAGCAAAAACCATTAAAGCTGCTGATAATCCTCTCAGTAGTTTTTCTGAAAAACAAGACAAAATCGAAGAAAAAAACAAAGTTACAAATGATTTATTAGTACCAGTCAATCAAAAATTGGTAACTAAAGATAAGTTAGACGAAACTAAAAAATTGCCAGTAGCTTCAGCTAAAGTGAATAAACAATCAGATCCTAAGTTGCAAAATAATATTCAAAGTGGAACAACTAGATCAAAAGGCGAGAAAAAATCTGAACAATTTTTAGTGAAAAAGACTGATCAAAAATCAAATACAATCACTATTAAAGTAGAAGGTAAAGAAACTAACAAAGAGAAGATTACTCCTTCTAAGCCAGCTAATAATCAAAATATTGTTTACAGTAAAGTTGTTTCTTCAACAAATTCAACTAAAGCTTCCTCAAATATTTCCTTAAACACAAGTCTCAACCTGCCAAAACAAAAAACTGTACAAACCAAAACAGAAGCAAAAAAATCAGAATCTCCACTTGTAATTTTGGAAGATAAATCACTCAATGTACAAAAAAACTCAGAAGTTGGCAGTTCATCAAAAGCAATCACTCCAATTATGGATAAGCCGTTTATTCCTCAGCAAAAAATAATTCCAATTTCTCCCAATACTATAAGCAATAAGCCTGTCACAGCTACAGATAATTATCCAAATCGTAATTCATATGAATATTATGATCAGTATGAAGGCTCTGTTGATCAATGTATTGAATATGTTGAAGAGCAAATAGATCAATGTTCAAATGAAGCAGAGTATGAATATCCTAATACTAAATATTCAAATCAAGTTACCCAATATGATTATAATTATCATCCAATGAGTAATTGCAGAGGCGAAGCTTATTAGTACTATTTCTTGAGTTCTTTTAATGGTTTTATTTGATTAATATATTTAGCTTCCTTGATTAAGTCAATTACCTCATAAATAAAAAACACAAATTGATTCGATAATAGATTCACAACAATTGAATATGTTGCATCAAACAACTGGAAGTACTTCATCTTTAGAATTTGTCAGAGACTTTTTCCTAGGACAGTATATTAGTATTTCTGAGCCGCAACATTACACTCAAAGGCCTCAATTAGTCGCTCATATAGAAGGTTTAAAGTATTTAATTGAAGTTAATGATTGGAAAAATAAATTAGTTAGTCTTACCTCAATCCAAACCTTTTATCATTTTTTGACTTCTGAAAATGCTAAAGACTATGCAGGTGGTATATATCTGACCTACAAAGGCTTCTCTGAGACGGCAAAGTTTTTTATTGATGCTAATCACAAAAAAGACATAGTATTAGGCCTAATGGATAAATCCATGAAAACTATACATTGGCAATATCCTTTAAATTATCCAAGCAAAAGACAAGAGCAAAAAAGTATAAGTCTAGGGATTTTCGCTTGTAAAGGAGGAGTTGGCAAAACAACTTTGTCTGCTCACTTAGCAATTTTATTTACAGAATTAGGTTATTCAGTAGCCTTGATTGATGAAGACCCAGATAGGCATCTCAAACGTATAGTTGGAAACAAAATCACAATCTCAAAAAACAAAAACCGTGAAATAATTTGTTTTTCTTCGGAAGAAGCGGAAAGTGAAGATTTAAGTAATTATGATTTTTTGATTTACGATTATCCACCTTCTTTACATGGAGTATCAGTTTATTCAATTGGCAATTTAAATTATTGTTTAGTTCCAGTAAACCTTTCGCCTTTGGCTTTGGGGATTGAAGGGGAAATAATTCACAAAACTTTTTATTGTATTAATCAACTTAATCCTCAAACCAAACTTTTAGCAATTATTAACAATGAGATGGATACAGCGCATCCAGTATCAAAAGTATTAAGGCAAGAATTCAAGAATACTCTTAAACAACATGCAGGTGCACATTTAATACCAGTTAGTATTAGGCATAGTAAACATTTGTACTATTGGAGTAAAGGTAATTCATTCTCTGGAATAGGGAAAAACAGCACTGCCTATCAGGACTTTCTTTCGCTGGCAGATTATTTAATCAGGATATTTAGATAACAAGATTTCTACTGTTTAATACTTGTTTTTGATACTTTATTTGATTAGTCTTGTTTAATTAATCCTCATTTCCCAGATGAGCCCAAAAGATCGACAAGAAATCTGTTTTAGGAATTGAGGAAATACCTTTTGCTCCTTTTGTTACTTTAACCGTTCAGGTGATTATGATCGCTGAACTGATTTTCGTTATTAATCAGCAATAGTTAGCTAAGGCTATAAGAAATGAACCCCTTTGTTAATTGGGATTTTAATTTGGGAACGGAAAGAATAGAGCTTTTTATTTGAAGGAGAAAATCATTCCATGGATGAACAAAAACAAGAAGTAGAAAAAATAATAAGTGATCTCAAAAAGAAAAATGGAAAATTCATTCTATTAGGAGTTCTAATCTGCATAGCAATGTTAACAATAACCAGTGGTTTTCTTGATATCTTCGGTTACCCATTAAGATCAAAATTCAGATTTCTTAATGCGTCAAATAAAGATGTTTGTGAAGGTGCGATTTTTAAAGATTCAAAAGGAATTTTGGGATATTCTTGGAGTCCTGAAGGTTGGAGTGAAACTGAAGCACAAAGAAGAGGATTAGGCATATCAGAATGTCTCGATTTGCTTGACATTTCAAATACGTTAAAGAAATAACACAAAAGGATTAAATAGAGGTATCAAGTTTGTATCTTTTTGTTGGATCCTTCCAAAGCCGCTTGTTCGGGAGTAAGCATACAAACTGCCTTTGAGGAAACATTGTCTCCAGGAGAAGCTACTAACATGCAACCGCAAATCATTTATTGCAAAAGATAATGACTTGTCGACGCATCCTGAAATACAAAAAGTATTAAGACAAGAATTCAGAAATACTTTGAAGCAATATTCAGTCGCACATTTAATACCAGTTAGTATTAGTCATAGTAAACATTTTTCAGAGATCATTTAATGACAGTGCTTCTTTGTGTAATCTATTTAGCTTTAAAAATGAATTGTTTTGCCATGATGTTGAGTGGATATCTAAAAAGAGAAAACTTTATAAAAGGCTATTAAAGAGCTATTCTTTTTGGTATCAAGAAATTCAGTCGAATGTGAATTTACCAAACAAATGAAAAAGTTATTTTTGTTTTTATTTCTTCTTTCGTCTATTTCAGCCTTAGCTTATGCAGAAAGTTCAGACATTCAAAAGTATGAAAAAGCATGTAAATTGAATGATGGTGGTGGATGTTACAACTTAGGGGTTTTGTATGCCGAGGGTCACGGAGTAAAGCAGGATTATTTCAAAGCCAAAGAATATTATAAAAATGCGTGTGATTTAAAGAATGCTGGTGGCTGTGAAATCTATGCGAAGTTGAATTCAATGGAGAAGTAACAGAAACCTTTCTATTTCAATACTGTCTTTATCCCTACAATCAAAATAAATTGGATTGTGAAAAACTTATATTTTTACCACTTTCTCTTATCTTAATTCCATTCATTTAAAGAAAGGGCTTCTTTGAGTAATGCATCTGGTTTAAGCTGACCAACTCGATAATTAATTAGTTTTTGACGGTTTTCATTGAAGTAATAAGTGAGATGTATAAGTACTCCAAATATATCAATAACTTCAAAAGCAGTAATCATAAAGCCCTGCCTAAGCTTTGGAATAATGACTTGATTATTAGTTGCTTTATGTCTACTAAATACTTTTTGAAAGCCTTTTTCCTTGAGTATTTCAAGAATTATGGGTAATAGTGCTTTGTAAATCCCTTTGTTTTGATGCTCTTGAAAAATAGCCGTTTGAATCATCTGGAAAGTTTCTGAGTCTTTTTGCTCACCATAAAACCAGCCAACTATTTCAGAATTTTTGAGAATATACAATCTCAGCTTATAAGGAGTTCCAGCATTTTTAGCTAATTCACTTCTACTGATTTTTTCTTTATTAGTAAGGAGAATTGAAAGATTAGTATCGATAGTATCTGAAAATACAATTGATTTGTTTTTCGCAATAAAATCATCAAATTCTTGAAAGTCATTAGCGGATTGAATAAAGTAATTATCAAAAAGCGTAATTTGCATCAAATGATTTTGTATTAGAAGAAAAAGCAGTTATGGATTCCTGCCCTTTCTTCTTTTCTCAATAATTATTATTTAGTACCTAAAAATTTCATCTTGGATCTTAGTTCTTTACCAACTGCTTCGATTGGGTGGGCTGCTTCCAGTTTCCTTCTAGCATTCATAGCGGCGCAATTGCTGGTGTTTTCCAAAATAAAGTTTCTAGCAAATTCACCTCTTTGAACTTCAGTCAAAACTTTTTTCATTTCAGCTTTGGTTGCATCAGTAATTATTCTTTCGCCAATTACATAATCACCATATTCAGCTGTATTTGAAATCGAATGTCTCATCGCTGCTAAGCCGCCTTCATAAATCAAATCAACAATTAATTTGACTTCATGTAAACATTCGAAATAAGCCATTTCTGGTTGATATCCAGCTTCTACTAAGGTTTCAAAACCAGCTTTGATGAGAGCCGATAAGCCTCCGCAAAGAACAGCTTGCTCTCCAAATAAATCGGTTTCGGTTTCTTCTTTAAAGTTAGTTTCAAATACACCACCTCTAGTTCCACCGATTCCATGAGCATATGCAAGTGCAGTTTCTTTGGCTTTACCGCTAACATTTTGATACACAGCAATCAAAGAAGGAACTCCGCCGCCTTGAGTATAAGTAACTCTAACTCTATGTCCTGGTCCTTTAGGTGCAACCATAATTACATCTACATCTTGTGGCGGAACAATTTGTCCGAAGTGAATACTGAAACCATGAGCAACCATGAGAGTTTTGCCAGCAGTAAGATGAGGCTTGATTTGATTGTTGTATACCGAATGATGTTTTTCATCAGGTAAAAGAATCATAATAATGTCACTTTTTTTAGCAACTTCTTCAACGGATGCTACTTCTAATCCATCTTCTTTGGCTTTTTTTCCGCTTGCTGAGCCTTCATAGGAGCCAATCATAACTTTTACGCCTGAATCTTTTAAATTAAGTGCGTGAGCATGTCCTTGACTTCCATAACCGATAATCCCGATAGTTTTATTTTTGATTGGTTCTAGAGAAGCATCTGATTCGTAATAAATTTTTGCCATTGCTAAATTAAAATCTAAGTTATGTTTATTTGGATAATATTGAGGTTTAAAAGTTTAACATTAAGAATAAATGAGAAGTTGACTGTGGAAATCATGAAATTAATTCTTTGGAATTCACTAGGCACAAGTAGCTTCAAGTAATCATAAATGAATAGATGAAAGATTTAATTAAAGTTTTAGGTATCGATAAGCCTCTAAAGGCCAATGATGAGCAACTATTTCTTCAAGCTTTAACACACAAATCATATTTGCTCGATCATCCTGAATATAATTTGGAATATGACCGTTTAGAGTTTCTTGGAGACGCCATTCTCAAATTTGTAATCAATGAATATTTGTTTGTAAATTTCCCCAAATACAATTCTGGGGAATTAACTAAGCTTAGTGGTTATGTACTTAGCGACAAAATGCTTTTCAAAATTGCATCTGATTTGAGATTGCGAAAATTTGTACTTTGCGGGAGCCGAATTAAGGCCGAATCAGTAATGTCTGATGTAATGGAATCATTGATTGGAGCAACTTATTTGGTTTATGGTTTTGAAGAAGCAAAAAAACTAATACTTAGATCTTATGAAGATATTATTCTAGAGGCTGATTCCAGCGAGCTTAAAGAAAACTATAAAGCTGCTCTGCAAGAATTGACTCAATCTAAGCAATTAGGTTTGCCTGAGTATTTTGTAGTTAAATCTGAAGGTCCACCACACAATCCAAATTTTGGAATTGAGATTAGGCTTTCTGATGGCACAATATTGGGTGAAGGGGAAGGCTCTTCCAAGAAAGAAGCTGGACAAGCAGCGGCCTTGGCTTCATTGGATTATTTGCAAAACACTTATTTCAAAGAAAAAGCAATTAACGAAAAAGATGAGAATTCTGATTTGCCAAAAGATAATTCAGGAACTGAAGAATTATCTGAGAAAGTAAATCCCTAAAAAGTAAATTTAAGCTGAATTAAAATTTTCGGAACAAATACCACTGAACCTGCAATCAAAGCTTGAAAAGAGAGAGTCAAAACCGCAGCCGCTGCAATATCTTTAGCTTGTTTAGCTAAACTTGTTTTCCGGCGCTCCACAACTAAGTCAGTTAGTCTTTCAATAGCAGTATTTAAGAGCTCAGCAGAAATAACTAAAAAAGCCGAAATCAAAATCCAAATCCATTCAAGCAAATTTATTCTGAGATAGAATCCAAGAGCAGAAATAAAAATCAAAGCAATAATTTCAATTCTAAAATTTTGTTCTTTCTTCCATGCATTTTGTAATCCATGAAAAGCCAAAGATAAACTTTTTCCTAATTGTCTTGCACTAAAGAATTTAGTTTTCTGCGATTGTGAGCTGTACATTTTTCTTCCGCCTAATTGGGGCTTAATGCTGAAGAAGATAATGAATAATTTGAATCATATTCAATTAGTTCCTTAGCAGACTGAACCAAAGTATTTAAGTCATGACCAAGGAAAGTTAATTCGATCGATTCAAAATTTATTTCTAAGGTATTTGTCATGAATTCTATATCTGTGAATTTGAAGGCTTGAATTGTCTTTCCCTTGAATCCATATGCTTCAACTGCAATTTGTTTATTTTCAGGAGCAAAACAATCCACTAAATTGCTGCCTGGAAGAGGAAGTCCAATTGAAGGCCAGCTTTCTTCGTTATCTTCAATTAGCCAATTTGTAAAATCTTTGCATTCATGGCTTGATAAAGTGATTTTTGCCTGAAAACTTCCTTGATTAAGCCAAATAAGAGCTGTGTCTTTAAAGAACTCAAAAGAAATAGTTAATTCATTATTCATAGGTGTTGTATCTTTTTCGGCAATTTTTTGGTCAATTCTTTTATTTATATTCTTCTGAATAAATTTAATCCTAATACTAAGTTGCGTTCAGATCTAGACTTTTCGTACCTCCCAACCTCCTTAACATGAGGAGTCAGAACGAAAAATTGTCTGGTTATCGATCGCAAGCTGGTATAAAGAGCCTTTGCTTGTCCTAATTTAGTATGTGTTAATTGTAACGAAAATAAAATTAGGCGCAGGGTAGAAATATAATCTCAATTTACTTATGGAATGAATTAAGTCATTCTTTGTTTGAGAAACATTTGATTAATCCGACTATAGAAACTAAAGTCCAAGTTGCTTCTAGAATGACAAAAGGAAGGTAATGAATTAACCAAGAAGTGTAACAAGCAAGTGCAGCGCCTAAAACATTCATAGCAAAATACAACTTGCCATCTTTTCGTATGTAGGAAAATGTATTACAAAAGTAGGCAAGTAATATAAGCCCAACACCAAAAGCACCTAAGATATCCATCATTGGCAAATCAGTTAATCTAATTCAGGTTTATAAAATTTTCTTGCCCATTCAGTTGAATAGTACCAAGCCGCTGCAATTGCAGATCCCATAAAGGCACCGCCAATAATGTCTGTAGGGAAATGAACACCTAAATAAATTCTGGTATAACCAACAAAAAAGGCGAAAAGCCAAGCAAGTATGATTGAAATTTTGTTTTTCATGTCGTAGAGAGTAATGAGCATAGCCATTGTGCAAGCTGTAAGCATATGTCCTGATGGAAATGAAAATGAATGAGGCTTTTGTCCATAAACGCAAATTCCCTCTAATTCGAGAAAAGGCCTAGGTCTATTGAAAAGAGGTTTCAAGTATTCATCTGATAAGTGCCAAGCCACAAAAAATCCAGCAAAGCACATTAACAAAGGATAAGCTCCCTTTTTACCTTTAATCAAAGCAAGAATGATTATCAAACCAAACCAAATATGCTGACTATTATTCGTTACAAAAAGATTGAATTGATCCCATGTTGTTCCAGAGCAGGTAGCGGTATGAATTGCTCGGTAAATTTCTATATCAATTGGAATTGAAGTCATTTAAGTTTATTTATGGATAAGGACTAAATATGAAAAAGATTTTTGGGACTTTTATTGAAAACTTGAATTTAAACTTTGATTTTAAACTTCCTTAAAACTATTTGCTTCGATACTCAAACGGAAATTATCTAATTCAAAACTTTGATTCGTTCTTTAGCAGCTTCAGAATATTCCCCCTTGGCTTGGTCTTCCAAGTAACGCTTGTAATAAGCAATAGCACGTGAATTGTCTTTCTGAGTTTCTAATAAATTGGCAATAAAATAATTTGCTTCAGGATAACCAGCTGGGTCAAGTGTATAAGCTTCTCGATATTCTTTAATGGCATCTGATGCTTGGTTGGCTGAATGATAAGCTGTTCCTAAATTAAAATGAGCTTGTGCGCTGGCAGTGTCCATTTCAATTGCTTTTTTGTATTTTTGAATTGATTCAACTGTTTTGCCAGCTTGTTGCAACTCAATTGCTTCTCTAATCAAATCATTTACTTGATCAGTTTTTGCATTATTGTTCAAAGACTGTTTAAGAAGAGCTACGGCCGATGAATACTCGGAATTCTTTGAATCAATTTGAGCGGCTAATTGATATTGATTTAGAGCTTCATTTACTTTACCTGCTTCTTGATAGGCTGTCCCTAAATTGAAATGAGTTTGAGCATCTTGAGGATTATCTTTCAAAATATTTTGATAAATTGCAATTGCTTCACTTGTTTTACCCTGACTTTGCAGGCTAACCGCTTGTTCTGAGGTTTTCTTGAGCTTGTCAGCCGTAATTTGATTACTTATTTTTTGAATGGCTTTCTTAGCGTCATCATTAGCTGGATTGAATTTTAGTGCTTGATTATAAGCCTGAATTGCATCAGCTGTTCGACTTCTAGCCTGATAAGCCAAACCCAAATTGTAATAAACATCAGAAGTTGCTGGGACAGGAGGTAAACGTCTTACCGCTACTTCGTAGAGAGTAATGGCATCATCGATTTTTCCCGCTTTTTGAGCTTCCAGCGCTTTTTCTGCCATCTGAATTGATTGAATTTCATTTGATTTTTCTTTTGAAGTTGCGATTAGCTTGTCAATTTCAGGATTATTAGGATTAACACCTTTAGCTTTTTCAAGTACTTGTTTGGCTTCATCTCCATGACCTGAACGAATGAGAGCATTACTTAAACCTAATAAATTATCTTGTTCATTAGGTGCAATTTGAACAACTTTTTTCCAGGTACCAACTAAGCCTTCCATTGCGCCATCATTAGAGCCATCTTGCTTAAGCGCCTTTTCAAAAGCATCAATTGCTTCAGGTAGTTTTTCAGCTGTCAAGTAAGCACGTCCCTGAACTAAATAAGGTCTGAAATCTTTTGGATTTTCTTTTATAGCTTGATTGCTTAATTCAATTGCTTTATAGAACAATGGTTGACTTGATGGAGCTGGAATATATTTGCCAAAAACCACTTGATAAACCTGAGCTAATTCGATTTTTGCTTTATAGTTTTCAGGAGTGCCAGCTTTTGACAAGTCTATAGATTTTTTGTATTCCGAAACTGATTGCTCTAATTGTCCATCCGCTCTGAGTTTGCGCGCCTCAGTCAATCTCACATTTATATCATTTGGATTGAGGCTTTTCATCTTATAAATTGAGTCCATATTGTCAAAAGCCATTTTATTATCATCCTGAAAGAAAATCCCCTTTCTGAGCTGATATAAAGCTTCATCAAGTTTATTTGCTTTAGCCAGCTGAGCTGCATAATTATTCAAAGTTTTGCTTAGATTTTCGGCAAAATCATTTGATTTCTCTGGGTTCAATTTCCAGGCTTCGTAAAGAACCTCAATAGCTGCTACATAATCTCCTTGATTGCCAAGTTCAATGCCTCTGTTCTCAAGCTGCATAGCCATAGGAGAAGGAGAATATCTGTTTTGTGCCATTGAAGGATTGTCTTCAGCGCTAACATGTAAAATTGGCGATAAAGATAATGATAGAGAGAAGGCACTAATAATTAATGCATTGGGAAAATGTTTTTTATTTTTCATATCTTAGTTCGTAGCAGACTGATTTTGCCTTGTTTGAGCAATGATTTAATGTCAGGACGCTGATTCTTAGCATGTTTCCAATTATAAGAAAAAAAATAATTGCAAATAATAATTGCAAATAATAATTCTATACTTCAATCATTTCTTTTGAAGCTAATGGCGTGTAAAGCCTGATTGGATTTTAGTTATATTGTCAAAGTCTAAGCAAAATTTATTTGAGAGATCCTCTATAAATTTAAGTTTTTTATCCCGAACTTAATTTAGGGAACCTGAGATCCATCCTGAATAGGAGAAAAAGATCCTGTAACTATACTGAAAATAATCCTTACATGAATTCTGGACAGAATAGGACAGGATCGAGATCAACTGAAGAAATAGAAGTGACCCTAAAATTATCTAACTAATGAAAATTCTCTTCCACTAACATATCTAGTACGGTCGGTTGAGACTATATCGCTTGATCTACTTTCACAGCGAGGAAATTCACGGCCACGTTCAAAAACTTGATGTTCAAAGTGTTCAGTTTCAAAATGATGGCAAATAAATTCAATTGCTTCTTTGATTTCAAAAGGTTTGCAAGAAAAAATATCAAGTGTAAAAAAACCTTTTTCTGGAAAGGTATGAATTGCAATATGAGATTCAGCAATAATTACAAAACCTGAAACACCTGAATCTTCAGGAACATCACCGCCACTATAAGTCATAGTTTTTGGCGACATGATGATATTCATATTTAAGCGAGCAGGAAAATTGCTAAGAAGTTCATGAATTGAAGATTCGCTAGATAGTCTATCTTTTCTTCTGCATTTGTAGCCTTCGAGAACTAAGTGTGGTCCAAACATTTTATTATGTCTCCAGATGTAACGTTAGAGTAAACAATTGGTATAAAAGCAAATTAGCTTAAAATTATGCCTTTATCTTAAAGACTAGTTCAAGAACAAAAGCTTAAATTTGACTTGAAACAAGATTATTTTGCTCAGATAAAAACTCAGATAACAAGCTCAGAGCAAAATATAGAATTAAAAAAAGTTTTTACACGCTTTAGAAAAATTCAATTCATTAACAATTTAAGTTCGTAATAATAAACTAGTAATTCTAAAATTTAAAGTTTTAGTCAATTTTTTATTTAAAATTTTAATAAGAATTTTTAATAGGCTTGATTAGAAGGTTTGAAGAGAGACTCTTTGAGGGAAATTTAAGTGAATTTATTTTCATGAATCTAATGAGCTTTGCAAAAGTTTTAGTTAGTTAAATTCTTGGCCATTTCCCTAATAAAAATCAACCAAATGTCTCCTATTTCGAATGCTTAAAGAAAGTTTGTCAAATAGGGGAATAAAACTGTTAACTTTTATTTCTATAAACTGCCGAGAAATTTCTGAGCAAACAATAGACATCAAGTCAAATATTAAAAAGCAAAAATAGAAGCGTAATTTTTCAGTGATTAAAAAAGCTAAAATTGGAATTCTTTGTTCAGGGGCTGGAAGCAATATACCCTCCATTCTCCAAGCTATTCAATCAGGCAAAATAAATGCTGAAATTGCATTACTCATTTCCAACAAACAAAATGTTCCGGCTCTAGAATTGGCTCAACGTTTTGGAATTCCCTCTATGACGATTAAGTCAGATCTATTTAATTCTAAAGAAGAATTTGATGCCAGGCTTGCAACGGAGTTTTGGAATAAAAAAGTTGATCTAGTTTTAATGTGCGGCTATATGCGTGTGATAAGCCTTCCGCTTATAAAGGCATATAATCAAAGAATTCTTAACATTCACCCTAGTTTACTTCCAGCTTTTGGTGGCAAAGGTATGTATGGAAGGCATGTACATGAAGCTGTTATTAAGCGTGGAGTAAAAGTCACAGGTTGTACAGTTCATTTGGTCGATGAAAATGTCGACGAAGGACCAATTGTTGCTCAGGCCGTAACAGAAATAAGTGGATTTGAAACGGCTGATAGCATAAGGCAAAAAGTTCTTCAATTAGAAGAGAAAATTTATCCTGAAGCAATTGCTGCTCATTTAAGTTCATTGCAAGATCTTAGTTTTGATGAATTGCCATATTCGCTCAAAGAAACTGCTGGTGGAGGAAGTAGTGCCCCTGCTCCTGACTATTTTGATGATAACCGTAAAGAGATTTCTTTTGCAAAAGATGCTAGAAGTGGGCATGCTCTCTGTGACGTTGGATTGAAGCGAAAAGAAAATGCTGACACTGTGATTTTAACTTCTGATGTGAGGATTATTGGTGTTGCTGATGGAATCGGTTCCGCAAAAGAAGGCAAGCAAACTAGTCGCATGATTATGAGCTTCATTGAAAAAAAATGGATGAATGAAGGACTTATGATGAATCTCAAATCATTAGATCATGGTTCATGGCTACGAAAAACTGTAATTGAAGCAAATAATCAAATTTTAGGATGGGCTCAAAAGTCGCCAAATAAAGTAGATATTGGCAGCACTTTAATTGTGGGGATAATAGATCAAGTTACCAATGAGATGTATATTTCTAATACTGGAGACAGCCGTGCTTATCTTTGGCGCTCTGGAACTATGTTTCGTTTAACAAGAGATCATAGTGTTGATTTCGATCCAGAAACGGGTGAAGGCGGAGATTTGATTTTTTATATGGGAGGAATTCAAGGAGCTTTTGGGATTGATTTGTTCCAAATGAAGCTCTACAAGGGTGATCGTGTGCTTTTCTGCAGTGATGGATTACTATATGCTTCCGAGGAAAGAGTGGCTCAAAGGTTTAAGCAAAATTTATCACTAAAAGATTTATGTAATGAACTTTTGAAAGATACATATGAAGTTGGAGCTCCAGATAATACAAGCATTGCTGTTCTTGAGTATTAATTATTCTGTTCTAAAAGAAATATGAAATCTGGTGATCAAGATTTCAGTAATATATTTTTCTTAAAATACTTCAAGTCAGCCACGATAATGAAACTAATAATTACTAATAAAAACCATGAACTTATTTTATGAAATGAAACTACTTGCCAATTATTCAGTTGATATCCATATTTCCAAGCTCCCCAAAAGGTGGCAAGATTTTCGGCAAGCCATATAAAAAAAGCAATTAATACAAAAGCTAAAATGAGTGGCATTGAATGTCTGTGAGTAACGGTGAAATATACTTTTGTTTTCCAAAAAAGAATATTTACTCCCATTATTAGATAGAGCCTAAAGTCATAAATAAAGTGATTAGTAAAAAAATTCAAGTAAATCAAAAATCCAAGAATAATACTCAATTTATAATGTTTATAATCGCTTAGATTTAAATCAAATACTTTCCAAGCTTGGCTAATATAACTACCAACAGCTGCATACATAAATCCACTATACAAAGGTACGGTTGCGATTTTCAGAAAGCCTTCTTCAGGATAGCTCCATGAGCCAATGGCTGGATTGGTTTTGTAAACTTCAAGTACTAATCCAATAATGTGAAATAAGCAAATTACTTTTACTTCATCCTTGGTTTCTAGTCCAGTCACATACAAAATAATTTGAATCAAAACAGCTGCAATGAAAAGGAAGTCATAGCGAGCTAAGCCAAATAGCGAAATATGATTAGAAATATATAATAAGAAAAAAAATAAACCTGCAAATATGCAAGCTTTTGCTTCTTTTAATCCAAATAATATAAATTCCCTAAGCCAAAATTGAAGAGAATTATTTTGTACATGTTGAGTGAAGTATTTGTCTAGCATTCAAAACAATTTTCAATTAGTGCCAGTCCATAAATCGCCAGCATCTCCCAATCCAGGCAAAATGTATTTTTTCTCATTCAAGCATCTATCTAGAGTTGCAGTCAGAATGGGAAGCTTTGGATACTTAGACTCTACACAAGATACTCCTTCAGGAGCTGCAATTACGCAAGTTAATTGAATGTTATTTAGATCTCCACCTTTTTCTATAATCGAATCAATTGTTGCAGTCGCTGAACCGCCAGTTGCAAGCATGGGATCGATAATAATAATTCTTTTGTTTTGCAAATTCGGATAATTTCGGTAATATTCAAAAGCTTCAGCAGTTTCTTCGTCTCTCTTTTGCCCAATAAAGCCAATCTGGCAGTCAGGAAGAAAATGCGTAAATGAATGCAACATCGACAAACCTGCTCGTAGAATTGGTACTACAACTACTTCATGAGAAAGGGTTTGAGCTTTTATCTTTTCAAGAGGTGTTTCAATTTCAATCATTGAGAGGGGGAAATTCGCCACACTCTCTAAAGCGAGAATTTGACTGAGTCTATCCAAAGCAAAACGAAATTGTACAATTGAACTTTTTTTATTACGAAGTATGCCTAGATAATGATGAACTAATGAATGATTTAAGACTTTGAGCATTATATTTTTGAGCAATTTGTTTTTTGATGATT
>Ga0208362_1000408_pt1 | contig 14619 bp, 16 predicted proteins | sample LakMenEpi13Oct10_FD_150693 | JGI IMG/M metagenome (GOLD analysis project Ga0208362, IMG submission 150693) | Freshwater microbial communities from Lake Mendota, WI - 13OCT2010 deep hole epilimnion (SPAdes) | ecosystem: Environmental > Aquatic > Freshwater > Lake > Epilimnion/Euphotic zone ... | reverse complement strand
TAAATCCTAGATCATTCAGAGCCAAATGCCAACAGTGCCTTCTTAGGTTTTTCCCTTCCAGTCAACTTTCTCGACTTTATAGAAGTGCCCATAACTAAAATTTTTCCTTTACCAGAATTAAGAGTTATAGTTTATTTCTGTTTTGACTCTGATTACAAATTTATGTTCATTCGAAAATCTGCCGCTACTCTCACAGCTCTAGCCTTATTATCTAGTTTCTTCTTATCGGCATTTTCAATTAATGAAGTTGTTCAAGCAAAAAAAACTTCTCATCTTGACTCTACTCAATCGACATCCGCTTTAGATAGATCATCTACTTTGGCTTCATTACCAGTTTTCTCGACTGATGAATTAGAAAGTTTCAGAGCAACACATCTTTACCCACAACCTAATGATGAGAATTGGGATAAATTATTAGGACTTTTAAAAACCTATGATGCTGAGCAACCTACAAGATCTTTTTCTTTAGGACGTAAATTGCGAGTTGCAAATCTCAATATTACTCGAGGTTATGATCTCGAAAAATACAAACTTCTTTTCAAGCCCGATCCCGCTTTTGAGAGATTAGTAAGTGAATTTCCTGAAGTCAAAAATTCTGAGACGATTGAAGATGCTCTGGCAGGAATTGCTAAATCATCAGAAAAGTTGGATTTGCATTTAGGCAAAAGAACTAATCTTTTTTATGACATGATTGGTGAAATGATTGATGCTAAGGATTCGCATTTTACCAAGGTACTTTGCACTGGCTTTTTGAAAAGACCTTTAGAGAGCTGGGATCATCATAATAATTTAATCAAAAAAGCTAAAAGAGAAACTTATGGTGAAGTCTTTGAACTCGCGCAAGAACTTTATCATTTAGCCAAGGCCGATATTATCTCTCTTCAAGAAGTTGATTGGGGTATGCCAAGAAGTAATTATGCTCATGTATCCAAAGAGATCGCAAATGCGATTGGTTATGGATATGCTTATGCCAATGAGTTTATTGAATTTCAAGATGACGGTATTCCTTATTCTAAATTAGCCAGTATCGATCAGGCTTCTTTTAAAGGCTTTCATGGAAATGCAATTCTCTCCAAATGGCCTTTAGAGAATATCAGAATCTTGAGATATGGAGAATCTTTTACAGAGAGTCCTTCTATGAACGTTATGAATTCTCGTCGTTGTTATGATTGGTGGAGAGATGAGCTACCGAAATTAGGTGCATTTGAAAGTGGAATTTATAAAACTAGCGAAGCTGTATTTGCTGAAACACCAGTATCTCCTTCTCTGAGAGTTGGTTCGAGAATGGCTTTAATTGCAGATATTGATACTCCTGCTGGCAAAGTGACAGTAGCATCGACTCACTTGGAAAACAGAGGAAATCCAAAATGCCGCCGGGGAGAGTTGACTGATTTATTGAATCATCTCAAAAAAGTCACAGGACAACCAGTTGTAATTGCTGGAGATATGAACACTACTCATGAAGAAGCTCGCAGACCATATTTCCGTCATGCAGTTTATTATTACATCAAGAAAAGACTTCATCCTCCTATGCTTGCGGCTGGTATTGCTTCAAGTGTTGGATTGTTTTTTGCAGATGCGCCTATTCCTTTAAATCCAATTCCCACTCTTGTTCAAATTGCAAGTGATTCTTATGAGTGGCGCAATCCATCAACACTTTTTTCCGCGGAACGTAAACTATTTCGCCAAGTGATTGATAAATTTCGTTTTGATGATGGTGGCGTAATTGATACAAGAGGTATTCCTGAATTCAATAGGCAGCTAAGCGATCGTTATATGTCAGACTCTAGTGAATCAACTAAAATTGGTTATAAGCCAACATATTGTTTTGCTAGGAATTATAAGCATGTATTTTGCATGAAGCTTGATTGGATCTTTGTAAAAGGTAATTTAACGCGCTTCAATAAAGATGCTAAAGACAATGCAAACAATGATTGGGCACCAACTAATCCAAGAACCGTGTTTGATTCTATACTTGCGGCAGATTTATCTAATCATGCGGCTGTTACAACTGATTTGATTTTGCCAGGTGAAAATTATGGAAAATGTGAATAGATTCTATTAGTGATTTTAGTAATCTATTTTTTGTTTGATTTGCTTGAAGACTTATCTGGAAATAGGCAATTTTTCTCTAGTTTTTTTTACTTCTTCAATATTAATTTGATTAGTAATAAAGCCTTCAGATTCTTGATTTAAGTTTGCAAGTATTTCACCCCACGGATCAACTATCATACTTTGGCCCCAGCATTTTGAGTTAGTAGATTGATTGGGAGCTATTAGGAAAACTTGATTTTCAATTGCTCTGGCTCTGCATAGTATTTCCCAATGATCTTTTCCAGTAATATATGTGAAAGCTGAAGGAAGTACAATTAAATCGCAATTTTGTTTCCGGTAGTAAGAAAATATTTCGGGGAATCTTAAATCAAAACAAATAGCCAGACCAATTCTTCCAAAGGGAGTATCAAAATAAACCTTCTCTAAGCCTGCGGAGCGATAAAGTGGTTCACATAATTCAGGATTCTTCTCCCCTCCCCTTAATTGAAACAAATTAATTTTTCTATATTTGGCAATTAATTCTCCATTTGGGTTTAAGGCAAAAGAAGTATTAAATGGCTTATTACTTATTACTTCGTTAAATGCTTCTGGAATGCTTGGTTCAGATGATGCTTCCAAGTCGGTAGTGTCTTTCGATACTTGTGCCGCTGAGCTTAAAAAAGATTCTGGATTTTCCAATATAGAACCTGCAATTAGCCATATATTGTGATTTTTAGCTATTTCTGCAGCCCAGGCAAAAGTTTCTCCATCAGGAATACTTTCGGCGGCTAGATAATTTTCTTCTTGATTTGTGGAACGAAAATTAAAAACTTCTGGTAAACAAATAAGATGTGGAATTTTTAGAGAGTCAGGATCATTTTCAATTAATTTACTCAGAGCTTGTTCGATTAAATTCTGAGCTTTTTGCAGATTTGCTTTTTTGTCATTATCAGAGCAAAGCTGTATGAGAGAAACATTAACTTTATTCATTTTTCAAACCTTTGATTGAATGAAAGCCTAGGCTGGATTAAGGAATCTTTTCTTTAAACAATAAACCTTATTGAGTTACTGAATTTTACTATTTTATTTTTGTATTCTTTGAGTCACTCCATGAATTTGCATAATTAAAATGATCAACTTATACTCGTTTGATTCTAGTTTTTGAATTTACCTTTTGGCTTTATCTTTTAATTCTTGGATCGACTTTCCTTAGAAGCCAGTCAGCAAAGCTATTTCCAAGCATTAGCATAATGGTTCCAAGCAATAAATTAAACATAATCAAATTAACATCCATTCTTCGGGCTGCTTCAAGCGTAAGAGCGCCAATTCCAGGATACGCCAAAATCATTTCTGTTAGAGCTGCTCCCGACACTAATGCAGCAAATTCAAATCCAAGCAAAGTAATAAGAGGATTAATTGCATTTTGCATTGCATGATTCCACAAAACTTGATTTCTGGGAATTCCTCTTGCAAGCGCTGCTTTGATGTAATCTTCATTTAAAACATCAAGTAAATTTCCACGCATTTGACGAATCAGTCCGCCAATACTCACAAAAGTCAAAATCAAAACAGGTAAAACTAAATGTGAAGCAATATCAAGGAATTTTTGTGCAAAGTTTAATTCATCAAAATTTACACTGGTAAGTCCTCCAACGCTTCCTAGTCCTAGTTTAACGGCCATTGCCAAAATGAAAATAGTGAGCAGGAAAGAAGGTGTTGTAATGCTCACAGAGGACAAAGTCAAAACTATTTGATCGGTGATTTTGTTTTTGTGAATAGCGGCATATAGTCCGAGCGGAATACTGATAAGCCAAGTGAAAATTAAGACGATGAGGTTTAGCAATAAAGTATTAGCCAAAGGTTTTTTGATAACGGTGAGAACGGCCTCTCCTTGCTGAGTAAGTCCCAAATCACCACGCACTAAAATTCCGTCCAGCCAAAGTGTGTACTGCTTCCATAAAGGCTGATCCAAGCCTAATCGCATTTTTTCTCTCTCTAATGCTTCTGGTTTGACTGATGGGTTGAGACGAAGATCTGCCAATGGATCACCTGATTTTAAAATAATTGGCTTCTTGAGTTTGATCAGCCATATACTGTTTGGTTGATTTAGTATGTTCCCTTTCTCTGAAAGAGTATTTTTCGCTTTTTCGATTATTGCTTTGGATTTTAGTGTTTGTGGCTTTTGAAGAGAATTGATTTTTGTTATTTTGGGTTGATTTTGTAATGGTTTTACAGAAATACTTTTTTGTTCAATTTGCTTGACGGTAATTTGTTTCTTAGTAATTTGATTATTTGGGTTTAGCTTATCGATTATGGGGCTCCATCCAATCAGTAAAGCGAGTAATCCGAAAAAACTTAAAAGGATTTTGCGTTTGCTGAGATATGACCTAATTGAGTAGATGAGAATTGATAAATAATAGAGAATTGGAAACAGCAAAAATTTCCAAAGCCAAGAAAAAGAAGAAATGTTTTGATTAACTTCGATTGAGCCTAAAGAGGGGAAACTTTTATTGATGGGCTGAAATAAAATAAAAAACGCAATTCCAAAAATACCAAGCCAAAACAAATTGTTTCTGAAAGGCTTGATGAAAAGTGCAATGACTGAAATTATGAAAAGCAAAATAATTTTCAGAAGTGGAATTTCTTGAATTATGAAATCAAATCGAATTACCAAGAAAGTAAGCAGAGAAACTCCATAAAGGACAATCAAACTATCCAAAGGGCGATTTATTCTTTGAAGCACATTTTCAAATTTAATAAATAAATTGTTTAGGGACTTGTTTATTAAAACTGGTAATTGAAGTGTCTGGGATTTCATATTTGATTTGTTTTCATTGACATGCTGGGAGCTGGGTTTAGGCTAAATGAATAAGTAATTGGCTAAATTAATCGTGAAAACCTTGAAATCAAAGTTTGAAGCCTAACAAATGGGGGTTGAAATGAATTTTATGAATAATTAATTCTGCTTCTCAACATATCGATATAATACAGTTCATGATTGATCAAGAGAATAGCTGAAATAAAAATCCTCCTAAATCAAAATTTGTGTGCGGTTTATCAAAGCTAAGAGCGCTTTAGTTAATTTCTACATGGTCTCTGAATAGGTGAAAAGAATTCTTTAATAAAAATATTGAAATGACAGATAAAAATATTACAAAGACAAAAAAATTGTTGATTCCATTTTTTACGGCTGGCTTTCCTGCTTTGGACTCAACCACTGGAATAATTGAATCTTTTGATGAAGCTGGAGTTGATTATATTGAAATTGGACTTGCTCATTCAGACGCTTTAGCAGATGGCCCCGTGATTCAAAAGGCTTCTCATCAGGCTTTGCTGAATGGAATAAATACTTCTAAACTTTTTGAGCAAATTTCTAAGATAAAAGTCAAAAACTCTAAATTGATTTTATTTAGCTATTACAATCCTCTTTTGGCTTATGGACTCGAAAAGCTGGTGCGTGATTGGAAAGCTGCTGGCGGTTCAGCCATTTTGGTCCCAGATTTGCCTTATGAAGAGTCGGAAGAGCTTTTAAGTCTTTGTTCATCAGTTGGCTTGAAATTGATTTTTCTGATTGCACCAACAAGCACTGAAGAACGCATAAAGAAAATTGCTGAAATTAGCGAAGAATTTATTTATTTGGTTTCAGTGACAGGTGTTACAGGTGCGAGAGATAAAGTCTCAGAGAACCTAGGAACCATTATTCAAAAAATCAAATCATTTAATCCTGAAATTAAAGTGGTTATTGGTTTTGGAATTAGTGGAGCTGAACAGGCATTAGCCGCAACTAGCCAAGGTGCTGATGGAGTAGTAATTGGCAGTGCCATTGTGAAACTTTTAGAACAAAAAGGTGGTGTTCAAGAAGCTACTGATTTATTGCTGGAAATTAAAAAGAGTTTGTTGTAAAGGTTTGCCATAAATCAGTTTTTTGAAATTTCTGTTTTAGTCAGGTAATTGAATAATAATTTCGCGGTCTTTGTCTTTAACCAAATTCAATTCTTCATTAGCCATTTTTATTTGAGATGATTCTGGATCTTTTTTGAGAGCTTGAACTTTAGTCAGCATTTGATTGTTTTGAATTGTAATGCTAGATCGGGATTTTTCAAGGTCATTTAGTTGAATAAAACTTTTAGCAATATTCCAAGTATTGTTGACTACTCCTCTCCAAGCTTGTATAGCAAGACATGCAAGAAAGGCTACCATGGCAAAACGACTAATAATTTTCTTTGAAGCTTTCAAATGCGAGTTTTAAAAAATAAACAAATCAAAATCTAAATTCCCTCAGAAAAATAGAAAATAAAATTCAGAGTAGATAAAGAGAAGTCTCAATTCTGTCTAAAGTTCCTATTTGTTTTCAAGAATTCACAAGTGTCCCATTAAGTCGTAAATACATTTTCACTTCTAGATTAATCGAATTAATCTTTTAAAGAATTTCTAATAGCTTATTGAGATGCTCTTCCGGTTTGACTTTTGTAAATATCGCTTTGATTGTGCCCTTTTCATCAATTACAAAAGTGGTTCTTTCAGTACCCATGTATTTCTTTCCATACATACTTTTTTCCACCCATACTCCAAAAGACTCTACCAACTCTTTGGTTTCATCACTCAAAAGGGGAAAGGGAAGATCAAATTTCTCAATAAATTTATTATGTTTTGCAACTGAATCAATACTTACACCAAAAATTACGGCTTTAGATTTTATTTCTTTCCAGTTATCACGCAGTCCACAAGCTTGCTTAGTGCATCCAGGAGTATCATCTTTTGGATAAAAATAAAGTATAAGAGTTTTACCTTTGAAATCGTCTAAATTAACTTCTTTACCGGCTGAGCCGTATTCTCCACCAACCGCAATTGATTTAAAATTTGGTGCTTGTGAACCTAATTCAGGTTTATTACTAGTCATTGATTGAGTTTTATTATGAAAACTATGAATTTATTTGAATATTATCAGCTCAAAAAAAATTCAACTAAAATAATTTTTGATTGCTTTTAGACTATGCTCTTTTTTCAATAATTAATCGATTGGTTGAGTCTTTGGAAGCTCTGTAATTTCTTTGATAAATAGAACCTGAATCTTTGAATGAAATTTCACAACCTCGCTGAAGACTTTCTAACTTTAATTCAATTAACTTATCTCCATTATTGTAAATATAGGCATTTGCATTTTCTCTTTCAATACATGAGTTATCAATATGCTCAATCAATGAGTATGGTACATAAATATTGAAATCATTTTCTTCGTTTGTTCTACTAGTTCTCTTGATGAAGTAATTACCGCTTTCATCCACTTTAAAGCTTTTCCATTCAATTGAATTGATATTGTTTTGTATGCTTGATTTGTTTGAGCTAATGCCGATTAAGGCTAATGAAGATAAATCGGTAATATTTGGAATGACCAATACAGAAAAGAAGAATACGAACAAAATAATTTGTATAGATCTTTTTTTGAGCAGATTTTTTGTAGATAAATTTAAAAAATCCAGATTTATTTTCCCAAATATGATTAAATTGTAAATACGCTTGCTGTAATTATAGAAAAAGTTTTTGGCTTCGCGACTTTTTCCTTTATTGAAATTCTGTCTGCTTAATTTGTTTCTTGACGTGAAGTATTCAGTTTCAATTTCATCTTCTAAGGCAATATTTTGATAAGCCTCTTGCGCAGAAGTTCTTGATTGATCTTGAGTTTCGAGAAATAAACCTTTCATGCGGGGCTGATATTAGGACAAGAATGAATTTGGAAATATTAAGAATTGCAGGGAAATTACAGTGAAATTCCTTAAAAAATAATGATTGCCCTTTCATCTTTCCCTTCATTGAATTACTCATATCAAGCTTGGGATTATTTAATTTAAGATATTTCAATAAATGGTGAGGCTTTACACAAAATTCATTCAAGAACTTCTTTAAAAAATCGAGTTTATTTAAATTGCGTGATGTTTCGTGATTATTTGAGGTTGGCATTTTATGAATCAAGAATTTAATATCAGTAATTCAGCAGCAAATATTCAAAAAGTAGTACCAGTCAAGCGAAATGGTTATATTCTTGAATTGCAATTGCCTGCACCAAATCTGGATAGCAACTTGTTTGTGCAACAATCCTCTCAAAGCTCCAATTCATTAAATTCAAATACTCAACAAACAAATTCTATTTCTACACCGCAGAAAGCTGAGAGAATTATTCCGCCTTTATCACCTTCTGCAAATATTCCTTCATCTAATCAAGCAAGCCTTCAGAATAGGCAAGTCATTATTAATAATCAAGCAAGTCAATTTGCTAATCAACAAACAAATAATTCAAATCAGGTTATAGAAGACCAAGAGCTTCCAGAGAAAGTGGAAGCCCAAAAATTCAACAATAGTAAACTCGAACAATTCAAAAATTTATTTAGAAGATAGTTTTCAACTCATTCTAAGTTTGAGAAGCACCTTTAAAATCATCTAAGAAAGTATTTTCATTCTTTTGGGAAATACTTTGTTCCGTGGTGAGGGATAGGAGTTTTAGATTTGTTTTTTAGAGCAATTACTGGTAAGAAATACTCATAAAAGTTACTGATCTAACTTCTAAGCTCTGCGATGACAGCATTTAAAGTGGAATATTCCATATATGTTGCAAAAACAAAATACTGGTTCAATTGGCTGTCCAAGTTGTGGTTCTTGGGTATCGGTACAAGCAAAAAATTGTCCTGATTGTGGATATTGGAATCCTGGCTTTTGGGGATATTATCGCTATGTGAGGATTTTAGATGCAGACTTTTTTGCAAAAATAGTTATTTATACCTGCGTTACTCTTTATGCGATTTCACTTTTGTTAGATCCCACTAAAATCTCTCTGGACGGTATCTTTCATTTGCTGGGGCCTAGTGTGCGTTCTTTAGTTATATTAGGCGGCAGTGGATATGATCCAATAGTTGACTATAAGTCTTGGTGGACTGTTTTTACCGCTCCATATCTTCATTGTGGACTTATTCATCTTTTCTTTAACATGACGTGGATTAAGGATTCGTCGCACTTAATCGTGAAGTTTTATAGTTTTAGTAAATTAGTGATTATTTATACTTTTTCTGGGATTTCTGGATTGATTCTTACAACATTAGCCGCAAAGTTTTTACCAAGTGTATTTGCAGGAGCCCATTTGTCAGCTGGTGCGTCAGGTGCGATTTTTGGATTGTTTGGTGCTTTGGTTTCTTATGGACAACAATCAGGTAGCTCAGCAGTAAGAGATTCAGCATGGCAATATGCACTTGTGGGCTTTATATGTGGCTTTTTAAGCCCAAGTGTAGATAATTGGGGGCATGTTGGAGGTTTCATTGGTGGATATACTCTCACTCACATTAAATGGCTAAACTACAAATATAAAGACAATAATTATTTGTTTTTCTTAGCAATGTTTTGTTTCTTAGCAGTAATAGCCAGCTTCATCGCATCATTTATAAAAGGAATATTTGTAATGAAAATTTTTGAGATTTGGGATTAATCAAAAAAATCATTTAGATTCATGAACTTAATCGATTTGAAACTTTGAGACCAATTTCTTGTGATTATCAAAAACTTGCTGAGCGGTTGGTTTGAAGTTCTCGATGAATTGATTATTTTCATCAAGCAAATTAGAAGTTATTTCGATGTGATAGGGGCTGACAATTGAGCAGGCATGTGAAAGAGAAATAATTTTGTTAATAGTTTTCCAAAGTTCAATTATTGGCAATCTTCCGCCTCTTCCAGCAGAGCATCCAAAGCACATAAAAACTTTATTTGACCAAATGTCAGTATTCCCACTGAGATAATCAATTAGATTTTTTGCATTAGGAGAAAGCCCCCAATTATATTCAGGTGAAATAATAATTACTTGATTAGCCTGGCTAAATGTCTCAGTTAACTTGGATAAATTCGCTTGAGTCTCTGCATCAGCCGTTCCAAAAATATTGAGATGAAATTCTCTCAAATCAATGATTTCCGCTTCTGGAAGATATGAATTGATGGCCTTAGCGCATCTAATGGATAAATTGTCTTGTTTCTCAGAGCAGGAAAGAATAATGGTTTTCATTGTGTTCTTGAAATGTTTTTAAATACAAAACTGAAGAAAAAATTTAATTTTGCTTAAAGAATAACGGAAATAATAATTTGTAGAAATTTGAATAAATATCGGGATGAGAGGATTCGAACCTCCGACCTCTGCGTTCCGAACACAGCGCTCTACCAAGCTGAGCCACATCCCGAAAACTTTGTATTCATTTACAAAACGAAGTAAGTCTAACACTCAGAATGAATGGCAGAAAAGTTCAAACAGTTTTAAAACAGAATGAAATTTCAATATGCTTGCGTTGATGAATTTGACTTATTAAGTTTAATCAGAAGTATTTGTAAATTTAGATGGATCTATATACCTAGATAAAGAGCGAGCTATTTCATTGCTACTCATTTTGAAAATGTCGGAATTATACTCTTGTGTCTTTTGCTTTGAATTAAAGTTATTGATTTGCGCAACAGTTTGTTTGAGAATATCTATGGCTTCTTTTGATATTTCCGCTTTATTCTCTTGCTCAAGATTTTTTTTACTAGTAGATTTCATCTTTTGAGGACTTTTATAGATGTTTAAGAGTAACTCAGCCTTATCATGTATATGACCCAGTTATTTCCCCAAAATAACAAATAAATTGTGAAAGTGAGAAAATCTTCATTAAGAAATCTATGTATCAATTTACGATTTTAATTTAAAGTGTTTTCTCAAAACCGATGAATATTGAGAATATGTTTTAGAAATATCACCTTTTGCCATTCTAATGAGAAAAACTAAGCAATTAATTAACCCCTTGAATGACCAATTAGTTCAGCAATCAGGAATTTTACAGAATAATCTAATTGGCATAAATCTTTCCTCAAGAACTCTGCACTTATCAAAAAGGTATTTCATTGTTTTCTTGGCGATTTTCATTATTGCTTTTGGCTACTCAATTGAAGCTAATGCCAATAATACTTTTAATTATTCTGACTATCAGACAATTCCTTATGAGGAAGAGCAAGAGCCGACACATAAGCAAACCCTTGAAAATTACACTAATGACTTTTGCAAAAATAGAGGTAAGACTAGAGCGCGAATTCAAAGTGGAAAAATTGTTGACTGTTTAACGTCTGAGGTACTTTGGAAAGTAGAATATGCTGACAATTGGCCTTTGGCGCTGGTGAAATCAATGGCTTATCCAATTTATGATGATTATAGAGGAGAAGAAGAATTCGCTCCCAAAGCGGGAATTGCCTTGATTCAAGAAGATTCTGACGATTACAAGAATATGATTGAATTAAAGCAACTAGTTGAACATTACAAGTTGCCAGTTAAATTGCATGTCATAGAAAATTATGGTGAAATCCCTGTTAAAGAATCTGCAACTGGTAGTTTATTTAAAAACCTTCGTTTGGATCTGATGGGTCCTCGTCAAACTTCTCCTGATAATTTTGTTCCAAGAAGAGCTTACTAAAGTGAGTTAAAGTCTTTTATCAAAGCTGAGTTTTAAACAATATGAGTAACTCATGTTAGGCAAAAATTACTTTCTGTTTGCTGGGAGCCCCCCATCCCAACCTTCCCCCTAAAGGAGGAAGGAGCCAAAATTATTTCTTGCTCCCCTCTCGCTTTAGGAGAGGGGGTGGGGGAGAGGGTCCTCAAGTTTTGTGTAAGGTGACTAAGTATTAAAACAAAAGACGTATTAGGTGAAGAAAAACGGGCATATAATTTAATACCTTCGATTGAACGATTAAAAAAGAATGAAAATATTAGTTTGTAATGATGATGGAATTCACGCAGCAGGAATTAGAGCTCTCTGCAAAGTATTAACACCAGATCATGAGGTTTATGTTGTAGCTCCTGATAAAGAAAGAAGCGCAATGGGACATGCTCTCACTTTGCACAGGCCGCTTAGAATAGAAAAAATGCCATTTGATTTTTTGCCAGGCGCCAAGGCAATCTTTGCAGTTGATGGTACTCCAGCTGATTGTGTGAAGATTGCACTTAATAAATTACTTCACTTTAAGCTTGATTGGGTTATTACTGGAATTAATCATGGGCCGAATATGGGACCAGATGTATTGTATTCAGGTACTGTTAGCGCAGCGATGGAAGGTGCGATCTATGGAATTAAGAGTATGGCTTTAAGTGTTTCAGAATATCAAATTGATGGTTTTGACGAGCAAGCTAGCTTTGTTCCAAAGATACTCGATAAATTAGAAAAAGCTGATTTTGAATGGCCTGATAAGACTGTCTTTAATGTTAATTTGCCGCTTATTCCTCAAGAAAAAGTAAAAGGTGTTGCTCTAACTAATTTGGGCTCACGCATGTATAAAGACAACTATGAAGAGAGAAGAGATCCTCGTGGACGTTTTTATTATTGGCTTTCAGGTGATCTTCAAAAATCAGATCCAGATTTAGACTCTGATGTGAGTAAGCTCTCTGATGGTTATATTTCAATTACTCCAATTACTTTTGAAATGACTAATTACAAGTTGATCGATCAAATTAAAAATACTTTTACAAATCATTTATAAATACAATTGAATTGGTAAAGGGAGCTTCTAAAAATTTAGCTTTTTCAACCCCCGGCTTTCGCCGACCCCTGAAAAGGGGCTCTCAAGGAGAGAACTAAAATCCCTGTTCTCAGGTGGGGTGAAGAGGCTTAATAGAGTTGCCCTAAATTCAGTCATTTGACTTATTGAATTCATACCTATATAGGGAAAATACTGATTAGGCTATTAGTCATTTATTGATTTTTTGTTTAGTATTTCTCAGTATTTGTATCTCTCATATTTTGTATTTTCGATGAATCAGCTACGCAACAAATTTATTCTGATTTCATTTTCAGTATTCCTTTTAGGCTTATTCTCCGAGAGAGTTGAGTCGGGAGCGAATTGGGTTGATGTTGTGCAGCCCGGTTCAAAATTTAGTGGGCAATATTATCTAAAAAGAGATTCATTCCAATTTACAACTCCAACTATTGCTCAAGCTCTTGTCAGAACCCCAATTGCTGAGCCAGCTGGTTATTTAATTTCCCTACAAGAATATGATTGTCAGAGAAAAGCCACAAGAGTAATTAAAGCTTCTTCATATGCGCCAGATGGCAAGTTAATAGATTTGTTGGTAGTAAAGCAAGCAACTCCTTGGACAGTTCCAGATTCCACTACAGTACCAGGCTATTTTCTGAGTTTAGTTTGTGGACAATCAAGATGAATTTCTAAAGGAAGCTTCTAAAAACTAAGCTTTTTTAACCCCGGGCTTTCGCAGACCCAGAAAAGGGGCTCTCAAAGAGAGAATTAAAAGCCCTGCCTCTCAGTGGGGAAGAGATTTATCGAGTTACCCTATAGCAAGTCAGCTTGAAATAAACTGGTATGAATATATGAAGTCAATCTTTTAGTTTAACCATGCAGAGTATATCGGTCTCACTCAAAAACATTTCAACGCATGCGCCTTTTGGATCTAAACGTGGATCGGAAAGCAGCTCTTTGAAAGTCTTTGCAATATTAGGTATATCCTTTTTATACTCATTAATAAGAACGCTAAGATATTCTCCTTTTTGAATAATATAAGTTTCACAACCAAATTTTTCTGCTTCACCTTCATTTAATTCTTCAGCAGCGGCGGAATAAATTGTTTGACCTTCTTGGTTACGTTGCGATATTGCAAAATACCTACGATTATTATCAGGTGGTATTAACGAATGTAAGCTTGTGTGTGCTTCTACTATGCCTTCTGGAAAAGACTTTGCTTGCACACAAATAACTTTTATATCTTGGACTAAAGTATAGTTTTGCATTGTATTTCAAGCCTCTTTTAAAATCCGCCTTGAGAAGGTCTCTCTAATGGTTCATTTCGAAAAGCACCATATGTATTTTCTAAAAAGCTTTGTGTAAGAGGCTTTTGCTTTTCCACAGCTTGAAATATAACCATAACTTCTAATTCGGCATTCTTTAATTCTAAAGGTAAATTTAGCTTTAAGATTCCGTCTTCACCTACTGAAGAATGTACTGTGATGCTTTTCATATATTCGTCAATTTGATTCCTTATTAGGGAGAGCTTACTATCTTTGTATTTAGATTATTCCACATAAAGCAATGCGGGTAAAGTTTTGCTTTCTTTTTATCATTTCATGGCTGTCTTCAAACTTTCTATATTTATTAAGTCTCTGAGTAAGTCCGCTTATTGATTTATTAAGTATTCAGAAATTGTGTTTTGACTTTCTCTTAACGCTACGTTCCAGTGAGCTTTGTCTTTAAGCATGATATTAGTTTGTGTCAAAATCTGATATGCAATTTTTCGAGTTGTTTGGCAGAATAGATGAATCCTTCTCACCAAATAAAAATCATGATTAACAAATCTTTTCAGAAAGTTCATCAAAAACCAAACTCTATACTTACATTGCTTAGCTGCTTTGTTTTGCTTTTTACTTTAGCAAGCTTTAAACTCGCAACTCACGCAGCTGCTAAACATAAATTACCTCATTTAGTTTGTACAGAAAGCAATAGTGGAGTAATTTGTTATTCGGATGCACATTCAAAGGAAAATAATCCAAATCTGAAAGGTAAAAAATATACTGCATCAAGCCTGAATGA
>Ga0208362_1000399_pt1 | contig 14718 bp, 13 predicted proteins | sample LakMenEpi13Oct10_FD_150693 | JGI IMG/M metagenome (GOLD analysis project Ga0208362, IMG submission 150693) | Freshwater microbial communities from Lake Mendota, WI - 13OCT2010 deep hole epilimnion (SPAdes) | ecosystem: Environmental > Aquatic > Freshwater > Lake > Epilimnion/Euphotic zone ... | reverse complement strand
TTCGATGTTAGGAAGTTCTTAATTGCTTCCTCCTTCTTCTGCTACAAAATCGTTAAATAAGTTTCTGTTGGACTGATGGGTAACGCCTTCAAGGTTTGATTTTGTAAGTCGATTTCTAACCCCAAAGCTTCTAAAGGTATGACTCCTAAAAGAGCATCTTTACCTCCTGGTAATTCTAAGCACTCGAAGGTTCCTTCCCGCTCAAACATTGATATTTTGGCATCTTGGAAAATTCGGGCTTTACCAATACCCATAGCGGTGGCTACGTCCACTTCTTTAAGGAGTTTTAGCCCCAGTTTGGCGATCGCATCTTGTGGTAAACATAGGGTAGTTGCACCCGTGTCTACTAATACATTTTTGAGGGTAATTGAGCGTATTTGGTCTTCTGATTTAACCCCAGCCTCCGCTAGAATTTGGTCGGCGCGGTTAGTAATTGTTAGAGTAGCGAAAACTTTTCCCATTTCATGGTTGCTTTGAATTTGCATATTTTTCTCCTACTTAAGAGTTGGAGTTATTGCGTTTTTTAATTGTAACTTATTTTGAGGGCGATCGCGTAGGATCAAGAAACCCGATTAGGGGTCAACGGCTGTTGACCCAATTATGCGCGATAACCCTAAAATATCTGGCGGTTATTTATTTTTGAACTCCATTGATACGCTCTATTAAGGGCAAGCCTTTATCAGTAAATTCCTTGGCATAATTAAAGATGTCTTCGATTAGTTTGTCTTTTTGTTTTATAGTTTTTTCTTTGTTAACTATGATGTCTTCCTGATCATTAATTCTTTTATCCTGGTCGGCAATTTTGTCTTCCTGATCGCCAATTGTTTTTTCATTCTGTTCAATTTGTTGTTTTTGCATATTGGGAATATTACTGTAATACAAGTAATGTCCAACTATGCCAATTAATAAACCGATTACAAAAGCGACAATAATTGGTATCCATTTTTTTAGGGGAGAATCTTCTGGACTTCTTTTATCACTTCTTGAAGAGGCTGAAAAAGGTGTCGGTAAACCCGAAGGAGACGTATAAGGAGTTCCAAATTTCCCTTTTTCTGGCTGTGAAGATGTATTAGGATCACGATTAGAATCAGAAGGCTGACCGCGAAAGTTGCCACCTTTATCACCCTCCAATGGAATCCACTCATCATCAGAAATCCCATCGGACAAACCACGCCAAACTTGTTTTTGCTCAAGATTATCTTTAGATACCGTTGAGGATACTACAACTAACATCCCCTCTTGCATGGGCAAACAATACTTTTTCAGTTCGTCAATTAGGCTATCTTTCAAGGCGGATAATTTGCCGATTTTTTTAGAGGAATCAGCGCGGTTATTTTCAACAGACGGAAGATCAAGCTTCTTCGGTTCTAATTCCTCAAAATCGACTTCAAACCCTTGAGTATTATTTTTAGAAAAAACAGCTTGATCGATTTTAGCCGATAACTTGCCATTCAAAGCTTGAATTGAAATCGCCCGCAAGGTTTCTTCATCAGAATTATCACCAACCCACAAAACCGAATTTTTGATTTTCCGAGTCCGGTTATCGATGCGATTTTGCGATTTCAAGGCCGTAACCAATAAAGATAACTGACCATTGGCACGATAAATCACCAAAGAAAAATAATCGCCATCCACCATTTCGAGCATTCGCTTGAAATTATCCGGCAGATTGGAACTTTTCGTTGGATTTTTACCTAACCAGCAATACTCTTTAGAAACCCCTCGGCTTTGTACATAAAGTTCCATGATTAATCTCCTTATAGTTTCAATAACTCTATCCCTTGAACAATCTCAGCTTCATCGGGTCTGGGTTGTGCAAAGCGACTGACGGCATTTCTCAGTTCAGCATTTCGACCAAAAGAATCCAGAATTCTGGTGAATATAGAAGCGCGTCTCTTATCCAGATGTAATTTCAGCAAAAAGCGCAATAGATACCGCAAAGGAACTTCAGTATTTTTCGGCTGATAGGGGTCGCTGGGCTGGCCTTTGCGATAGTAGAAAATTGGCTGATTGTCAATTTCCTCAACTCGTGAAAAAACTACACTGCCAACGGTTTGAACTGGAGTAATCACTACCGCTACTTTTGGCAATAACTTCTCACTCGCAAACTGATTCAGCATTTTCTGATATTCTTCTCTCACCTTTCTAAATAAATCTGGGGGGTTTTGCATATATTTTTCACATTTGACCGGTACCAGAATTACTAAACGAGGTGAATCTAAATCCTTGTAGAGAGTTTTGAATAGATCATTTAATTGCGTGGGCTGATTAAACTCCTCATGGTATTTTCCTCCCTTTTCCATTAAAGCTGGGGTCTCAATGGGAATCAAAACCGCTACGGATTCTCGAATCAATTCTTTAACTTTGTTTTTGTTGTCATCCTGTCCTAACCATCCGCCTGGATAATCTTGAAAATTAATTTCTAAAGCTGGAGGAGTTCCGGTTTGTCCAAACTCAAACTTAAATGAACGTGGGTTAAATGCCATTGACGATCCTCACAACGTTACTTTGGTTTTTTGATGGTTCTACAAATTCTTTAAAGACCCTTCTAAGTCATCGATATGACGAGAAACCGACTTTAAAAGTCTTGACCATTCTTGACTGGCATCAATTTGCTTTTGCAGTTTTTCAAACTCATCCCAAATCTGATGCCGCTTTGGGCCCAAAAATCTTTTCCACTCCTTCCTTGCGCTTTTTGCCCGGAGGACGCGATCGGCAAATTCTTCCACAATGGCAAATGATGCTTGACTCGGTTCTGATAAAAATCCATTTAAAGCATTTTCACAATTGTAAATGGTTTCTTGGTACAGTTCGTTTAAGTGGTCTAAAACATCTTGAGCATTCGCCCCTTCCGTTTTCAAGCCTGCGGTTTTATCCGGGGTTAACGGATCTAATTGCAAGCGAATCCGATGCTGAATTAATCCGCGATAAGACAGATTAAATTCTGATAAAATATCAAACCCTTTTTTCAGTTCCGTATATTTAGAGGGAATTTGACTGGCAACTTCCACCAGAAAGTCTGCCCCACCAACATTTGCCAGACCTCCTAAATCACATTTTTCCACTAAAACCTTAGCCACTTCTGCTTTTGTCCCTTCAATGGTTTCTTTCAATCCTTTATCCATATCTAGGAATTTCAGGGATAGACTCGTTCTCATTTCTATCAAATATTCACTGTAAGTGCTGGCGTAAGATTGTAATTTATTTCGGCGTTTCTTCACTTGTTCAAGCGTGGGCATCTCGACATTTTGCCGACAGTCTTGCAACACTGCCTTAATTTGGTTTTTCAGGTTTTCATCGGGGTTTTCACGAGTTTCAATTAGTTTGTCTATTAAGGCCGTCATTTCATTAGTGATCGTGTTCCAAAACTCATCAAATAAATCATCATATTGAGCCTCTATTTCATTCTGATCGATATGTGGTAGGATTCCCTGTGCTAATTGCAATTGCTGCTTTAAATCAGTGAGACTGGCTTGCAAATCGGTAATTTTTTGTTGAGTGTAATTCCGATCTAGTTGAGTGACATTTGATCGCAGATTATCCAGAACTGCCTGAAGCACTTTGTTATTGGCATCTTCTGGAGAAGAACAATCAGCAATCACCCAATCCAAGACGGGCATTTTCACCGTTTCCGAATCAATATCTCGTTTCAGAGAACGGCAACTTTCCCGATTTTCGCCATTGCGATCAGCATTGAGGACAAAAATAGACCGAGAAGGCAAATTGTTTAAAGCTTTATTCGCCAAATCATATAATTTTGTGTCGCTTTGCTCGAAGTTTGCCCGGTCTTTGGACGGCTTGCGAATAAATAGAATAAAATCCACTTCTTGAGCTAGGGCTTCAATGACTAAACTCTCATCTCCTAAGCGAAAATCCCCTAAACCGGGGACATCTACTAAAGCGATCGCGCCAATTTCATCAACCGGAAAAGCACAAGAGATTTTAACGTGCTTCACCGCCAAACATTCATGGTTAATCAGTTGATAGTCCTGATTATATTTTGATGCCACATAATTAGAAATATCTGACTGATCTTGAATTGTTAAATAACCACGCCCCAAGTGTTCTTGATATTTTTTCCCGTTGCTGTGATAATCATCTTTCAGACGGTTATAAATATTAATGTCAGTTTGATCCGCGTCAGTGGGTAAATTGGGAATGGCTCTATGGGCAAACGCTTCAAAAGAATTGGGAACTGGGGTGAGTCCGAGTTTCTTATAATAGGGAGTGATTATCTCGATTAAAAAAGATTCGTGATCGTGAAATTGAATTTCTGCGGTAGTCAAATTCCCAGCTTTATGAGAAATGGTGCTTCGCGCTGCGGTGCAAGCTTTCCCTTGCATTATTGTCCCATCTTCTGCTCGAATTTGGTCGGCGCGGTTAGTGATTGTTAGATCCGATAGTCCGTGCTCAGAGAGTATAATAATCTTGTTGCAGAGGATTGAACAAAAGTTTTACTCAAAGGCAAAAAAAAGTTATCCATTGCTGTTAGGTTGCTCGATCAAGTGATCGCACCCTAATCAGCTATCTTATAAATACCCACTCCTAATTGTTGATGAAGATGACTATATCGATCGCAAAATGGAAACTGGACGACTATCACCGCATCGTTGAAATGGGTCTACTCGACGAGCGCCCCGTTGAACTACTGCATGGAGAAATTGTTCAAATGTCCCCAGAAGGAGAACCCCACGCCTATTTCAGCACTGAAGCAGGTGATTATCTTAGCCGTTTACTGGGAAATCGGGCCCTAGTTCGTCACGCTAAACCCATTACCCTTGCTAACGACTCCGAACCCGAACCTGATATCGCCATTGTGGAACGTTTGGGGCGGGAATATCTCAGTCATCATCCCTATCCTGAGAATATTTTCTGGGTGATAGAATACTCCAACTCCAGCTTAGAAAAAGACTCTACTGTGAAATACCGGATCTACGCGGAAGCGGGAATCTCCGAATATTGGTTAGTTAACCTACAGCGCCGGGAACTAATTATTTATCGTGATCCCAGGGATAGCGAATATGGCTCCAAAATCACCTTAACAGAAGGTGAAGTTACACCCCTAGCATTTCCAGATATCCAGATTCCCATTGAAGCCATGATTTCAGCAGATTGATCCGCGTATATCCGGTTATTCTGCCTGCCGATTCCTGATTAAAATATTAAAGATGAGCAAAGATTTGTCAATCATTTGCCAATCGGATGTAATCTAAAATTTGCATCTGTAAATCCAGAATTCGCCAAACATGGTAGAACACAAACGCATTGGTATTTTAACCAGTGGGGGGGACTGTGCAGGTTTAAACGCAGCAATTCGGGCTGTGGTTTATCGGGCGGCAGGAATCTTGGGGTGGGAGGTCTTCGGTATTCGAGAAGCCACCCAAGGGTTAATGACTCGTCCTGTTAACAGTGTTCCTCTGACTATTGATAAAGTTGATAATATTCTCACCGCCGGGGGGACAATTTTGGGAACCACCAATAAGGGTGATCCCTTTGCCTTTCCGATGCCGGATGGAAGTTTGTTGGATCGCTCCGAGGAGATTATCGAAGGCTATAATCTCTTAGGACTGAATGCTTTAATTGGTATCGGTGGAGATGGCAGTTTAGCGATTTTGCGACGCATTGCCCAACAGGGAAATATGAACTTAATTGGGATTCCTAAAACCATTGATAATGACGTGGGTAGCACGGATTTATCTATTGGGTTTAGTACCGCCGTTGATATCGCTACTGAGGCTTTAGATCGCCTGCATTTTACCGCCGCTAGTCATAGCCGCGTGATGATTTTAGAAGTCATGGGCCGAGATGCGGGACATATTGCCCTCCATGCGGGAATTGCTGGCGGTGCAGATATTATTTTAATTCCTGAACTTCCCTACAGTTTGGATAGCATTTGTCAGCATATTGCAGAACGACAAAAACAAGGGAAAAACTATTGTTTAGTCGTTGTTGCAGAGGCGGTTAAAACGGAAACGGGAGAACCTGTGACGATGATTAATCGTATGGGACAAGCTCGTTTAGGGGGTATTGGACAATATCTGGCTGATGAAATTTGCGATCGCAGTGGCGCAGAAACGCGAGTTACTGTTCTCGGTCATATTCAACGGGGGGGAACTCCTTCACCAATTGATCGGATTATTGCTTCTGCTTTTGGAGTGGCGGCGGTGGATTTGATTCTTGAGGAGAATTATGATCGGGTTGTCGTTTGGCGAGATCGGAATGTATCGAGTATTCCGATTTTGGATGCGATCGCTCAATATCGGGCTGTTAATGCTGATGATATTTTAGTAGAAACAGCCCAAAGTATGGGGATTTGTTTAGGGAATTAATTCTGTTGTAAAGACGTGCTCTAGCGCGTCTTTATCTTCTTAAGTTAAGATCCAATAATCAGGCTGTTTTATTTGTTTACAGATAATAATCTCTCCCCTAGCAGAAAAGGGGAGTTAGGTATGCTTAAGAGTTTAAACGTTTGCGTTTGGTTTGATAGCTGCGGACTGTGGTGACAATTAAAGTAATAATTGTAATTGGAATTACAAAACCGATCATCACCAAATTAAACATGGGAAGTTGAGAATGTTTTGAAGAATCGAGAATTAAATAGGTAGCGTAGGCAAAATAATAGGCTAAGAAAAGTATACCTTCCCAACGGTCAATAGATTTGCCCGTATAAAAAATCGGGAAACAGGAAATTGCCACTGCAATCATAACTGGAATATCAAAATTTAAAGCCGCAGTAGAAACATTGATTCCGGCTGGGGAAACAGCAGAGGAGAGTCCTAAAACTGCCAGGATATTAAAAATATTGCTACCGATGACATTACCCACAGCAATATCCCGTTCTCCTTTAATCGTAGCCACAACAGAACTGGCTAATTCTGGCAGGGAAGTTCCTGCGGCTACAATAGTTAATCCGATGACTAATTCACTGACTCCAATAGCTCTAGCGATAGAAATTGAACTTTCAACCAACCAATTAGACCCCTGAACAAGCAAGACTAATCCGACAATAATTAAGCCAATATTAATGATCCAGTTTTTCGGAGTATTTTCAATCTTACTCCCGGATTCATCTTCGTTTGATTCATCATTTTTTTGTTTCTTGGCTTCATAAATTAAAAACAGAGTATAAACAATTGCCCCAATAAATAAAATCGTTCCATCAACCCGACTAATTGTACCATCACTGCCAAACATTAAGGTCAAAACAGACACCCCAATCATAATCGGAACATCTAACCGAATTAACTGATTAGCTACCATTAAAGGAGCAATTAAAGCCGAAATTCCTAATATGATTAACACATTAAAAATATTACTACCGACAACATTTCCCAAGGCGATATCCGCTTGACCTGCAAAAGCTGATTGAATACTAACTGACATTTCTGGAGAACTGGTTCCGTAAGCAACAATTGTTAGTCCCACAAGTAAGGAAGGAATTCCCAAAATTGAAGCAATGGTTGAAGCTCCACGGACTAATAGTTCCGCGCCCAAAACCAGTAAGACTAAACCCGCTATCAGTAACAAAATCACGCTCAAGCTCATAGAATAAAAATCCTTAACCGTTAAAGTTTGGTCTTTTTGTTTACAATGAAATATCACAACTCCTTTTGTTAATTTATCATGGTTTTAATCGACTTTGTTATTGGGGTTGTGGTAAGGTGGAGGGAATTAGGATTGCGATCCGTATAGACCTAATTTGTGTAAACCATAAATTTTGAGGAATAAAACATGACTTATTCGGAAGATTTAACAACTTTAGTTGTTGTTGCTTACCCTGAGCAAGAAAAAGCCAAAGAAGTTCTAAAAGAACTCAAGGAATTGCAAATAAAAGGGATTATTTCTATTGTCAATGCTGCGGTTATGGTCAAGAATGAAAAAGGGAAAGTTGCCATTAGTGAAACCGGAGATACCGATGCTAAAGGTGGAGCAATTATTGGCGGAATTACGGCGGGATTAATTGCCCTATTCAACCCGATTGGAGCATTAGGAGTAATTGCTTTAACCGCAGGTGGGGCGGGAGTTGGAGCCTTAATTACTCATTTTATTGATTTGGGATTTCCTCAAGAAGATCTGAAAGAACTTTCTGAATCTTTAACCCCTGGAAGTTCAGCTATTATTGCCTTGGTTGAGCATACTTGGGTAGATAAGTTAACGGAAACTTTAGATGAGTATGCCGGAAAATTGTATAAACGTTCGATTAAATCGGATATTGCTTCTCAACTGGAAACAACAGCAAAAACAGTCAATACTGAAGTGGAATCTACACCCCCAGAAGCCTAATTAATCTAAGTAAAAATAGGTGGAATTTTCCACCTATTTAATTTTTTGATTTAGAGCATTTTGGGCAATTTTAGTGATATAAATTGTAACGATTACCGTTACGATTAACCCCATTCCATAGAATAACCATTCTACCGAGGTACGCGATCGCTCTCCCATTCCTAACTGGGCTAAACTTCCGATTAAAGATCCCACATAAACATATAAAATTGTACCGGGTAACATCCCAATCCAAGAGGCTAAAAAATAATCTTTTAAAGAAACATTCGTTAGTCCAAAAGCATAATTAAGTAAATTAAATGGAAATATTGGAGAAAGACGAGTTAAACCCACAATTTTCCATCCCTCTTGACCCACCGCTTGATCAATAGCTTTAAATTGCTCGTGATTTTCTAGTTTCTTAGCAACCCAATCCCTGGCAAAATATCGTCCAATTAAAAAAGCAAAGGTAGCTCCAATTACTGAACCAATAGAAACATAAATTGAACCCCAAAATACCCCAAAAACAACTCCCGCACCCAAGGTTAATAGAGAACCAGGGACAAATAATATTGTAGCTAAATTGTATATAATAATAAATGCTGCTGGCCCCCAAAAGCCCAAATTTGCCACCCAATCTAAGAGATTTTTTAATAAGTCTTGAACGCCCATTTTATTCTCCCAAGTATTAAAATTATAGCCCTGAGCAGGTTAGTTTTGAGAACTTCTTTATCTTCTTTGTGTCTTTGTGGTTAAATTTGGCTTGATCCTTGTCAAGATCACCTATAATTTTAAACTAAAGATCCTCCACAACTAGAACCACATCCGGCGGTACATCCATAACAATAGGAAGCTGTTTTTACCGTTTCAATTAAATCTAAATTATTAGCATTTAATAAATCACTTACCGTTAAGATATTTCCTGAAGCATTGCGGGCGGGAATATTTTCCATTTGGTTAAAATCACAATCATAAATATAGCCTTGATAATCAATAGATAATTGATGACGACACATTAAATTAGATACAGTTTCGGGATTATAATTAGATTCTAAAAATTCTAAATAGGAAGATTCTAATTTTTTCTGCTGTAAATAAGACTTTGTGCGCCCGATGGGTAAATTTGTAATCGTTAATAGTTGATTAAAATGAATATCCAAATCTTTTTTTAAATAATCTTTATACGCTTGTTCAAGTTGAGATTGTTCGGGCGGTAAGGTGAACTTTTCGGAGGTTGGTAGGGCGGGGTTATAAACTAAATCTAAGATTAATTCCGGTGTTTTACCATAGCCCAAACGGTTTAACCATTGAATGGCTTGAATAGAATCCTGATAGACTCCTTTTCCTCGCATTTTATCTACATTATTTTCTAAATAACAAGGCAAAGATGCAACAATTCTTAATTGATTATCTGCACAATATTCGGGGATATCTTCATAACCTGGGACAAAATAAAGGGTTAAATTAGACCTAACAATAACTTGTTTTTTGCTTTTTCTTGCTGCTTCTACTAAAGGTTTAAATCCATAATTCATTTCTGGTGCCCCTCCGGTTAAATCTACCGTTTGAATTTGGGGAAACCGATTAATTAATTCAATTAGTTGTGAAGTAATATCAGGGTTCAGTTCTTCGGTACGTTTTGGCCCAGCTTCGACATGACAATGGTTACAAGCTAGATTACACCGTTTTCCTAAATTAATTTGTAATATTGTAATTGGTTGTTTTGTGAGGGGAAAACCGAGTTTTTGTGAAAACGGGGTCAGCGTTGTTTGAATCATGAGTTAAATTTGGATTAACTGTAATATTTAGCTTGTGCTAATTTTAGCATAAAAATAGCGATATAATTTTATTAAAGATTATATTTATTATTTCAATGTTATCTTTTCTGTCTCGTATCCCGTCTTTTTAGAGATTAATTATCCTAAATTAATCCAGTGATTAGCCCGAAATTAGAGAAAAAATGCTAATCACTGATGATTTATCTATTAATCGGCTGTTCCAATTGTGCTGGACGACCAGTAATATTAAATTTCTGCATCAAATACAAAACTCCCGCCGCCATAAACACCCCAAAAACCAACCCAATCACCGTTAAAATAATAAACGAACGTTGAATAATTTCCAAGGTTCTAGGGTCATGTTTTTTGGCTTCAACATCTTCAATTTCTTCAGAAACTTCACTCGGTTCGGGTTGGGGAAAGTGCAATTTATTCGCGTTGCCATTTTGATGAAACGGGCCAGGATTATTTGAGGGAAAATTCATAATAAAATCCAAAATGATTTAAACCGTTAACTCATTCTATTATAGAGATACTCGGACTTACTTTGTTCCCTTTTAACCATGATTGTTCTTTCCCCAGAATTGAAACAACGTTTATCCACACCCCTAAAAATTGGCACTGTAGAAGTCAACAGTCGTGTCCTCCAATCCCCCCTATCCGGTGTCACAGATTTAGTTTTTCGGCGCTTAGTACGTCGCTACGCCCCCGACTCCATGATGTACACCGAAATGGTTCACGCCAGCGAAGTCTGTCATGTTCGGGGACTTCCAAAAATCATGGAAGTTGACCCCAAGGAACGCCCAATTAGTATTCAATTATTCGATTGTCGCCCCGATTTTTTAGCCGAAGCCGCCCAAAAAGCCGTTCAAGAAGGAGCCGATACTATTGATATTAATATGGGTTGTCCTGTTAATAAAATTACGAAAAATGGGGGCGGTTCTTCGTTATTGCGACAACCGGAAATGGCAGAAACTATTATTCGGTCAGTGGTGGCGGCCGTGGATGTGCCTGTCACCGTAAAAACCCGGATTGGTTGGAGTGATGAAGAAATCACAATTTTAGATTTTGCCCGTAGAATGCAGGATGCGGGGGCAAAAATGATCACCATTCACGCCCGCACCCGCGCCCAAGGTTATCACGGTCAGGCAAAATGGGACTGGATTCGACAGGTTAAGGAACAGTTAAGGATTCCAGTGATTGCCAATGGCGATATTTTTTCCGTAGAAACGGCGATTCAATGTTTACAAGAAACGGGCGCTGATGGGGTAATGTGTTCACGAGGAACTCTGGGTTATCCGTTTTTAGTTGGAGAAATTGACTATTTTTTGAAAACCGGAGAATTTAAAACCCTTCCCTCCGTAATTGAACGGTTGCAATGTGCAAAAGAACACCTCCAAGCGTTGTGGGAATATAAGGGTGAACGGGGAATTTATCAATCTCGAAAACATTTAACCTGGTATGCAAAAGGGTTTCCTGGGGCGCACGAATTACGGGATCATTTGGCCAGAATTGAAACCGTTGCTCAAGGATGGGAATTATTAGATGATGCAATAAATCAGTTATCCTAGAACAGTTTTTTTGCCTAGAAAACTTTAGAATAGCGTTGATACGTTTCAATCTTTGACTTGAGTTTGAAACAGCCCTGCATTAACTAGGGTGGCTATGGGGGTCAACTTTTAACACATTAATCGTTTGATAAAGTTGATTCAGATATTGTTCCACCTCTGGGGATTTAGCCGTAAACCCCACATAAAAAGCTCCCGGTTTCGCCGATTTTTCTAGGACTTTTGCATAAATATCATCACTCCATTGTTCTGATTTTAATTTAATATTAAGTTTTAAATTTGCTAAAGCCCCAGGAATAATATGATTATTCGCCTCCGTAATAATTAAACCTCCTTTTTCCGATAATTCCACTAAACTTGCCATTAAAATACCGTCGCTGATATGTTTTCCTTCTAAAATAAAATATTGTAATAAAATAGGAGTTGGAATTGGATAAAAATGCTGTTCTTGTTTAGAAATAAATAGATTATAGTTACCTAAAATTCCCCCGACTTCATAAATAGTAATAGACTTTTTGACTCCCTTGGGCTGAACTAATTTTTGATTTTCAATCTTAATCAAATTCCGACCCGCTTGATTTAATGTCATTTCAGAGATTAAAATTTGTCCTCCAGTTGTATAGGATTCAATCCGATAGGTCAAATTAACTTGACTTCCTACAACTCCATATTTTGTGCGTTTTTCTGACCCAATATTTCCTACCACAACTTCCCCCGTATTAATTCCAATTCCCATGTCTAAAGGAGATAAATTCCACTTTTCTAATTGTTCATTCACCTTCTGCATAGCTAATTGCATGGCTACCGCACAAGCAATCGCCCGTTGAACATCATCTTCCCGTAAAGTAGGAGCTCCAAATAAAACTAAAATTCCATCCCCCATAAACTCATCAATAGTTCCTTGATAGGTAGTAATCACATCGGCCATACAGGACAAATAAAAGTTTAAAATTTTAACTACTTCTTCAGGTTGTAAACGTTCTGAAAGAGCCGTAAATCCGCGTAAATCCGAGGTTAAAATGGTGATTTTTCGGCGTTCTCCTCCGAGTTTTAAACCTTCGGGTCTTTCTAATAAATTAGAGACAATTTCAGCACTCAAATAACGTCCAAAAATATTCCTAATATCCGAAGCGGAACGGGCAATATAAGCGGTAATGGCGATGGCTGAACCCGCTAAAGCTAAAAAGGGAGGAACCACCGGAATCCACCATCCTTGAATAAATAAAATATAGGTACTTCCCAGTAAAATTGTCGTGGATAAAATTGAAATAAAAACCTGTCGAATAATTAATAATTGTACTTTAGACGTTGCCCGAAATTTCCAGGTTAAAATTGCTCCTGCTGCTGACCAAATAAATATCCAAATCCATTCTAAAGTATCGGGTAACGTCTTAATTAACGGACGACTATCTAAGGCTGCACTAATAATTTGACTGGCAATATGGGCATGAACTTCCACCCCCGCCATGCGTTGATTTGCCGATAATGTATAGGGAGTGGACATTAAATCTTTGAAACTTTCCCCAACGGAACCGATTAAAATAATTCGATTTTTTCCCCAATCTTTAGGAAGTTTATCGGTTAAAATATCCTGAAAAGAAACAATCTCAAAACTGCGATTATATCCCCGATAATTTAAAAATATTTGATATCCTCCAGCATCAGCCCGTACATAGCCCCCATCATTTTTAGACAATGGTTTAAAAATAGTATCTTTAAATTTCCACCAATTATTAGTTCCTGGGACTATTTCTGGAGATATTCCTTGAGCATCTAAATAAAACATTGCCAAAAACAATCCTAAACTGTAGGAAGGTTGTCCCTGAGTATTATTAATAAGTAATAACGCCCGCCGAATAATATTATCTTCATCTAAAATTAAATCATTAGCTGCTACTCGATTTTTTTCTTTCAAAATTGGAGGGGCGGCAACGGATTCTAAGGATTTATCCCCTACAACTTTTTCAATTCCTAGTAAATTGGGAGTTTCTGCTAAGATTTTAATTAACTGTTTATGACCGGGTTCAAAGGGTAAATCTCGATAAATGTCTAAGCCAATAACCGTTGGTTTCATGGCTACTAATTTCTCGATTAATTGAGCATAAATTTGGTCGGGTACATAACCTTGGCCAATATATTTCATATCGGCTTCATCTAACCCGACAATCGCAATTCTTTTATCCCTAGGTTCCGGGGGACGTAGACGCATATATTGGTCATAAACTGCCCATTCCCAGGACTGTAAAATCCCAGAAAAACGCAGCAAGATTACAAGACTAGCCATAACTGGGGTTGTAATCCAAACGCCACGCCACTCCCATGCTAATTGTTTAATTTTTGCTCTCATAGAGCTTATTTTACGATATATCCTTGAGCTTTTATGGTGTAGATTGATGCTCAGAATTGCTCACCGTTGCTTTCGGTGCAAAAGGAGCTTCTGCAATCTGTTGATTAATTTTAATGGAAGTCAGAAACTCTTGCCATAATTCCGGTTCAGAGTTTCGCAACTGAGCCATGATCATTAAGGTATCTTGCCAGAGGTTTTCCCTAGCATAAAGTTCGGCTTTTTTTAAGGGACTTTGAGCTTTTTCTATTTCATTTTTGAATGTAGGATTGAGTTCATTTCGCTGAATAGAAACCTCTAAGGTATCAATAAATTCTTGTTCCTCTGTTCCACAGGTAATCGAAAAAGTCCATTGATATTGACTTCCGGTTTCTAAGGTTACATTTTCTGGGAGTTTAATCTGCAAAATACTTGGTTTTAAAGGAAGTTGTACGACTGTTTGGTAAACCTCTTTGCCCTGTTGATTAATCAGAACAAATTCACCCGTTTTTACCTTGGATTCAGGAACATAAACAAAAAATGTGGGATGGGCAGAAACCGTTAAGGTCTTCTGACTGGGGACTAAGGCGGTCATTTTTGTATTCCCCAGGCCGCACTCGCTGGCAGAAGGGGTTTCACTTTCACCCCCTCGGGTTCCTCCCCCAGCCGTACTCACTGGCCCATCTCCCTTCGGTGCGGGGGGAAATTGTAAACTGATTTGTAGGGGGCTACTAACCGGATTTTTTGCCCGTGAAACAACATTCGCTAGACTCGCCGCAGTCGGTAA
>Ga0208362_1000389_pt1 | contig 14910 bp, 22 predicted proteins | sample LakMenEpi13Oct10_FD_150693 | JGI IMG/M metagenome (GOLD analysis project Ga0208362, IMG submission 150693) | Freshwater microbial communities from Lake Mendota, WI - 13OCT2010 deep hole epilimnion (SPAdes) | ecosystem: Environmental > Aquatic > Freshwater > Lake > Epilimnion/Euphotic zone ... | reverse complement strand
GATGTAGCAGCTGTCGGTGATGCTACCGGCGTTGACCATATGGGCCATATCTCTGGGTTTCTTAGTGGTCTAGTGTTTGTTATTGCGGGACTTCCGTTCCTTGCAATGACAATTCGGGATGGTTTTCGTGCATGGAAGAGAGAACGTGCATGGCGCAAGAAGCGTTCACTTATGGCAGTATAGTACAGGTTGTTTCCCCTGGGGTCTTCGGACTCTGGGGGAAACTTCTTTTTTTGAGGATAGACCATTGTCCTTAGCGCAGAACCTGAGCGCTCTATAAATCATGGGTGACGCAGCAGGAGCTAATGCCTGACAGGTTATCTTACCTTGACAAAAGAGAAACGTAATAATCACGTTCAATACGTTAAGTTGAACAAAGGCATGTTTCTTGGAGGAAATCATGTTCTCATTCATCAGTAAGAAAGTTGTATTGATTGTTGCGGCGATTGTCGCAGTACTGTTGGTACTGGAACCTACCAGCGGATTGACAGTAACAGCGTTGTCCTTGCCAAGCAAGCTTGTTTGGGCAATTGTCGGCTTCACCTTTAGTATCATCAACTGGGGAGTATTGGTCATGATTGTCATTGGCTTCACCATTACATACCTAGCCAAGACCCGGACCATTGACTGGGATGTAGTTAAAGGTTTCTTCAACAAAGAAGAAGCCTAATTAAGGGGGGTGATGGTCCACCTCTTTAATGAAAAAGAAGGTTTGTTCCCGGGGATTTCGGTCCTCGGGAACTTCCTTTTTTTTGAGGATAGGGGAAAGGCCCCTACCCATGAACGATTCCTAGGAGGGATCATGTTTAAAGTAACAATGACAAAGAAGAAGGGTACAACATTGTCACCAGAAATTGGTGATTATGTGATCGCTGAAGGTTGTGGTGTGGGTTGCCACGCTCGACTTGAAGGTTTCATTGTCGACCGAGTTTGGGTCAGTGAATCCCGTAACGTGAAGTACAATCTGCTCACTGTGTTGAACGCGCTCAAGCAAGAGCGATTTACTCTGAAGCACACTGTGTTCCTTGACAGTGATGCTCCTGAAGGGGCAGTAAACCACTTTTTCTGATCGTTTAGTAAGTAAGAAAAAGTAAGTAAGTAAGTAAAAGAAGGTCGTCCCTGGGGAGAAATCCCTGGGGACTTCCTTTTTTTGAGGATAGGGGAAAGGCCCCTAGCTCATTCTCTTGAAAGGGGAATATAATGGGTCAACCATATGAATGCATGGATGGGATGTGTCAGGACGTAGTGTCCTGGTCACCTATGGGAATTGCAGCTGCAGTAGCCATTACGGTTATAGCTGTTTGCATCATTGCTTACGTTGTTGGAGAAATCCGACGCAAATAAGCAAGTAAGTAAGTAGTTGAGTTGTTCCCCGGGGATTGGCAGAGATGCTGGTCCTCGGGGAAACTTCTTTTTTGACCATAGACCCCCGAACAACCGAAGGGGTCAGAAAGGTTGTCGTGAAGAACGAATGCGTTTCCTGTGGGAAACAGTATAGCAATGCAAAGTACACACTGCCCGTCCTCCCTAATGGAGAAATGGGTTACTGCGCTAGTTGCAGAAAGGAGGTAATGCAATTGGAAGACATGTATGGTGAGCCTGCAGCTTACCACGACAACATGTGTCAAAATGCTGACTACAACGGCAGCATTAATATGTTGGAAAAGCGTTATAACCAATGGCGTCATGTAGAAAGAAAGTTGCGTCTTATCTGTGAAGTAATTACACAGATAAACCGACGCAAGTAAATTAGTTAAGTTAGTTAAGTTAGTTGAAGTTGTTTCCCCTGGGGCATTTGCCTTGGGGGAAACTTCTTTTTTTGGGATAGATCAACCGGATCAGTCCATAACAGAAAGGGGCTATCATGGCCTTGTTATTTCAAGAAGGAAAGGTGATTGGCTCCCAGCCTTCACCGAACATTGGGGATGTCTTGGACTTCCACAATTGTTTTGCACAAGTGCTGGGATATGATGATCCTGTATCAACAAGCGATTTCTCGCAAGAGATTCGGCTATGGGTCCAGGACCTGAACAACTTTTCCCTGTTTGAGGCTGTGTTGGTAAACACTTACCTCGGCATGGGGGAATGGAGAATGCGCGTTCGTCGCTGACTCCATAAGTAAGTAAGTAAGTAAGTAAGTAAAGGTTGTCCCTGGGGAGAAATCCCTGGGGACTTCCTTTTTGCCGATAGGCCATCGGGGCCGAAGGTAAAGGAGAAAACAGAAAATGGCAAAACGCAAGAGGAAGGAGCGGAAGGAGAATTGGAGTAAAATCCAACCCCTTCAACCGAAGTATAAAGAGGATGGATACGATTTTCATCCTCCCTTTACGGAAGTTGACTTCTTCGTTGGTGAAGTAGACCAGATCTGCAAAGATCATGGCTACTACATCAATGTAGTCAGCTTTCTGTCCCCTACCCAGTTCTTTCTGCAAAGCAGGGAGAACCCGAACGAGAACTACTACGTTCGCACTCGTGGATACCGCTGGTCGGTAACACAAGTCAACGAAGAGAGTTTTAGTTCAGGCGAACTGCTGATCTTTAAAGAGGTTGAAACCGTTTCTGACGGCATGAAGATCGGTAAGGGTGTCAGGGGCACTCAACCCACAGCTCTCATCGCAGAGGGCCTATGGGAGCAGGGGCTTCGTACATTAACAGATATTTTGTTAGTCATAGAAGCCAATCGTCTCAAATAGACGATCAGTCACGTTAATCCACTATCCCAGGGGGGGGCTTCGGTCTCCCTCTGGGAAGGAGGTCTCTTTTTTGCCAATAGACCATCGGGGTCGAAGGCAAAGGAGAAAACAAAATGAAATGGCAAGATCAAGGCGCCTGTAAGGGTGTCACAGAACACGCAATATTCTTCCCAAACACAAACGAGAAAGGATGGCAGGCCAAACAAGCCAAGGCAATAACAATTTGCCGAGGCTGCCAAGTCAAGGAGGAGTGCCTCAACCATGCCCTCCAAAATGATGAACACTTCGGTGTTTGGGGCGGGACCACCGAAAGGGGACGCCGAAGGATCAGGAGTCTCAGGCTCCAGGTCCAAAGCTGACAAAAAGGGTATGCCCTCTTCTACGCAACCAGCGTAGGAGGGGGTTCCCCTTTTTGCCAATAGACCATCGGGGTCGAAGGCAAAGGAGAAAACAGAAAATGAAACAAAAGTTCAGAATTGATGAATGGTGCAAACTCATCATGAACCACGAGCCATATCAGCTCACTTTCGAATACGACCGCGATATAGACGCGTACTACGCGTTAATCAAAGATTTTTGGGGTCGGAATGTGTCTGACATTGCATTCATGGACGAAATTGACGGAGAGATGTGGCCTGTCTACCAAACCTCCGACATTCTTTCGAATTCCGCGTTAGACCTCGACTGGGACTGAGACGATACGGAAACATTTGAGTAGTACTCTCTGAAAAATGATGACGACGACAATCCATGGGAGTAGTCACCCCATGAAGAAGGATGTCCCCTTGAACCTCTCGTATGGGTTCAGGGGACTCCCCTTTTGCCGATAGGCCATCGGGGCCGAAGGCAAAGGAGAAAACAGAAAATGAAACATAAAAATCCATATAAAAGAGTCAAGCAGTTGCTTGAATCTTTTGAAATTGCAAATGGACCAATTGAAATCCGTGAAATTACAAATGGACCAATTGAAATCGGTCAAGTAAGGTCAATCAGTGTTCAGTTGGATGATGGAAGTCTGCAACGATATGTTGCTGTGGCTTCAATGCCAGAACAAGCTTTTGTTCAAATCATTCTCATTGGAGATGATGAGCAGGGGGCTGGCTACAACGACATCATTCTTGAACAAAATGAACGACCAATGCCGCTTTCGTCTGTCTTACAAACAGACTGGACATTTGGGGTTTTAATTGAAGATTTGGGGCCGGTTTATTCCACCTTAAGTCAGGAAACACTTAATCTTGTTTCCAAAATGAATAATTGGTCGGGACGGGATTTGTCTCGCGTTGGGTTTCATCCCAATGACCAAGACCCAAACCGGATTGAAATAATTGAAGAGAACTTCCAAGTTTCCCATTGGGCGCTGGGTCGTGTTTTAAGTCATTTAGAAAATCTGGAAAACTAATTTAATTTTTAACGTAAGTAAGTAAAAGGTTTGTTCCCGGGGATTTCGGTCCTCGGGAACTTCCTTTTTTTGAGGATAGGGGAAAGGCCCCTAGCTCATTCTCTTGAAAGGAGGTGAAAACATGGATGAATACATTGAATACTTGAAGGAGGTAGCGGACCAAGCAATCCGCCACATCTCCGACTGCACGTGTGATCCTTGGCACGTGTGCCGACCCAGAGAGCGTCTCATTGACGAACTCAATGGGATCACACATGGATATTCCCGCAACACAAGTGCGTTCCGGGAAGACTACAAGTTTTGGTGGAATTGCTGAGATATTCAGCCACTAAGTAGTCACATAAAGGTCGTCCCTAGGGAGAAATCCCTGGGGACTTCCTTTTTGCCGATAGGCCATCGGGGCCGAAGGCAAAGGAGAAATACAACAATGGAAAACAATAACGAAACTCGAGCCGTGTTCATCAACGCGGGAGAGAACCGTGTTATGCTCAACCCGCTCAAGGGGCAATGGGAACACAAGGGCAAGAAAGTAAACTTGTGGTTCGATGTCCCTAACGGCGCGCGCGAGTTCGTCGTTGACGCCCTACAGAAGACCATGATGGTCAACGACAAGGGTCAGCAGGTCATGGTGAACTCAAACGTGATCATCTGGGAAATGCCCACGAACCTCATGGTGTTGAATAAGAACGCCAAGAATGAGTGGTATTTCACTGTCACGATCAACGACGATGGCTTGGAAGAATGGTTAGATATGGTCACCGAAAACGTCCGTCCAAAGGGCGCAATCAGTGAGAAGAATGAACCAGTCATCAGCGACGCTCGAGCAAAGCTGCAAGAGAAGTTGGCTCAAATCAAGAAGATCGACGAAGACTTCGATTTCTGATCCACGGTAAAGCTAGCGAAAGGGTATGCCCTCTTCTACGCAACCAGCGTAGGAGGGGGTTCCCCTTTTTGCCGATAGGCCATCGGGGCCGAAGGCAAAGGAGAAATATAACAATGGATAACAAGGAAAAATCCCGCAAGCAGGTGTATCGAGAGATTCGCCAGCGTCAGAAAGCTCAGATCAAGAAGGCCAGAAAGAAGGCCAGAATTCAGGAAAAGGCCTACAAAAAGGTCAATCCATTTTGGACATTCTTTATCCTTCTCACCTCAGCATGGGTGCAGACTGCAGGGTTCAAGGTTGACAAGAAGGGACGTCCCTTCTTCTCGGTCAAGTTCAAGACCGAAGGCCAGCCAAAGGCTCACCTTGTCAAGACCGCATGCGTTTGGCGGGATGACAAGGGCAGTTACCGCGTTCTCATGAACGTCTCTCGCAGTTACTGGTTTCGTGTCTACCATGAAAACGGTAGCTACGAGATGAAGGAAGCCACCAAGCACTACAGCATTAGCTTTCTTCTGAAGAACCAGAAGACAGTGCCTGTGTTAATCAATCAGAAGGTGATGATCGGTTTCTTGCCGATTGAACTGGATGACATGATGAACGCGATCATGGACCGTGCCTTGGGGTTGGACATTCCAGTTCCGCAGAACACGGACGACGAGCCGTTCTGACAGGAGGTTTTAGTCCTCTCTACCTACGCAGCCAGCGTAGTTAGGGAGGACTTTCCTCTTATGTATAGTTATTTAGTATTAATTAAAACTTCTTTTTTGCGCCTAGGCCATCGGCCTTACCTCAGATAGGGGGCGCAAAGGAGGGCATCATGCCCAATAACAAGGAGCCTGAACAGGGCACCGAGGCCGCCGGACCTACTCCGGCAACCCGCGAGAGGGATGTCCGACAGGGCTTCTTTCACGGGATCGTAAAGCGCACAGGTCGCTGGCTTCGGCTGGTGTCAGGTGCACCTCTCCTCTCAGGAGATGAGGTATTTGAAGAGTTTGAGGGAGGGCCTTATGCCCCCGCATTCCTCATGCACTTCTTTGCTGATCGATTCCGCGTTGAAGTGCGAAAGGTCAACGAGAAGGCGCTTAAGGGCGTCAAGCCGGTGATCAAGTCGGATGGACCCGTGGTACTTCCCACGCCAATCTCTAGCGAAGTGATTCGCTTCAGTACGGCGTCAGAGCAGTACGTTGTCCGAGTTAAGGGCAATGACGGCTGGCTTGCCTCTTTCAAGGAGATCGGTCTTTTGATCGGTAATTCGAAGAAGATGAGCAAGCGTCTCGTGGAGCTTGTGCGCTTGTCGTGCATGTGGCTCTATCGAGATGCCAAAAATGCTCTGAAAGTGGAAGTCATCGACCATAAGGCGTTGGGCATGCCCGACAGCTACGTGGACGGTGCTACCGCAATCTCCAAGGGATTGGCTATCAAGTGCGTGAAGTCGAATACTTCGTCCTCGCGTGCTTGGCGAGCTCGTCACATCTGGGCGATCCGCAGTGGTAAAACCGCTGTTGTTCAGATCCGGATGATGTGCGAACTGGGCTTGATTAAGGGTAATGCCGTAATCGTGTCCAAGTCAATGATGAACGGTTTCGACATTCGTACGTTTGAGCCAAACATTAAGACTGAGGTTCGCACCTCTGGGTGGCAGTGGTTGACGATTGAACCGACATATGGGGCTATCCCTGTAAAGTCGGACGATCAAACCCATGCCATCTATCGGCGTGTGGAAGGTCTTTATGACTCAACCACGTTACTCGATACTCTTCAGAAGAGCCTGGAGCAATTCTTCCAGGACCTAAAAGAGGGTAAGAGGTCTGAGTGGATGGAAAAGTTGGCAGATAATGCCGACGAACTCCTTCACGAAGATGAGGAGGACAAGTTCGGTCAAAACCGAGGAATGGTCCAGCTGATTCAGGAAACGGTTGCTAAGCTTAATAGGCTTGGTGTACCTCTACTGAGCTGTCAGACCCTCTTGTTCATGTCCGTGAGAGGACTCACACTGTCATTGCTTGGCGATAGACGGGATGAGTTTAATCACGAAGTGAAGGGTGAAGTATGGCGTGATAAGAATCGGCACTGGTTTCCCGTGCCGTGGGCGTATGCCGCTCACGTTTATACAAAGGAGGTACTGGAAATCTTTGGGTACAAGATGCCCAAAGGTAACCATGCCTTCTACCACGAGCAGACTCACAGCTTCGTGGTACCTGGTAAATTCTTTGAGGTTAACTTAAAGAATCATGGTGGTCCAGACTTAGATGATACGGTGAAGGTTCATATTCGCCGTGTCCGTCATAAGAATGGGCGAATCCAGACAATGGCAATCATAATGCGCAACCCGAACGATTTCGGGGAGTGGTCAATGATTTCCGTTGGCAAGGACATGGGACCTGTATTCCATGCCTACGACCAGGAACCGCCAATGGTAGATTTGGAACAGCTAACCAAGTTCGTTCCACAATTTACGAAGCTGGAGAAGAGACTGAATATTGGTACTTTACCGGCCATGAAGAATCCACCCAAATTGGGACCGGAGTTTTCGTTGTCCGATGAAGCCAGAATCAGACTCGCTGCAATGGGTTTTCCGCCAGGCGTTGGAGGGACTGTAATCCCGAAGATGATCTGGAACGCACTCCTTGATCAGCCGATCATGAATCTTGTAGACTTGAACGAGAACATCATTGACGTTCTCCAACAAGGTCAGGGCTCTACGGCTGACACAAATGCCATCAAGCAATGGGTGGCAGATGTGTTTCTCGATCTTGGTCAGCAATTGAGTTTCAAACTGGATCCATTCTGGTTCCATACTCGAATGCCAAAGCCAATTATTGAGGAACAGGGATGGCAAGCCGATGAGGCAGAAAATTCCTCGTGGATGACCCTTCACCTGGAGAGGGAGTCAATGGCTCGTAAATACATTAAGGAAATGACGGATTGGCTTAATTGTCAGATCGTTATGCCTGAAGTATTGTCGAACATTGACTTTACGAACCAGGAATACACCAATGGTAACATTAAGTTGGCCAAGGTGCGTTCCGATTATCGACGTATCATTAAGATGCAATCTAGTGAAGCGTGGGTAAATTGGTTCTCCGGAAAGTTGGCTGAGTCTGATGAAGACGATGAGCGTGGTGAAGAGTATACGGATCGTATGATCTTACTACTCGCTCAACGCGCAATTGTCCAGAAGAAGGCGAGCCATCGATCCAATTACGACCAGTGGCTGTATTCGTTCTCTACGAAGAGCGAACGGCACCCGGTAGATTGGTATATCCGGGCTCTCCGACGGGTACAGGATGGAACCTACGATTGGTTTCGTTCCAACAGTCAGCCCTAATTAGAGGGATCAAGTAGCCACTTAATGTGGTGAATGTCACAAGAGGAGCCTCTGCTACACATCCAGTGTAGTTAGAGGCTCTTCTTTTTTGCCTAGGCCATCGGGGCCAACGGTAAGGAGAAACAGAAATGAAAAAGACAACAAAGAAGGCGCAGGCCAAAAAGGTGTCCCGAGAGGAGCTAATCGATCAGATCGAAAAGCTGTTCGAAGGAGGCCAAAAAGCGTTGAACCTCACGCAAAAGCGAAACATCCTGAAGAAATTGCAGGAGTTCCGAAACAGCGAATTGGAATTCAACGCCGAACTGGCTCAGCAAATCATTGAGGCTCTTGCCAAGTACCAGGGAATGAAGAAGGTTGCTACTACACCTCAGCCCCTCAACCCACAGGGGAAAGCCCAGGTCAAGTGCCTTGGCTACTGGAACTCAAACGGCAAGCATGTGTGCGAAGAAATCCTTGAGGGAACCCGACAGGAAATCGGACGCAAGGCCAATCGGTGCGAAAGCTGCCGAAAGGAATACACGCCTCTCAAGGCAATCAGCAACAGCTGATCACAAAAGCAACACAAAAGGGTTTTGTCCCCTCCTACGTTCAGTACGTGGGTAGGGGACTTCCCTTTTTCGCCTAGGCCATCGGGGCCAACGGTAAGGAGGGCATTATGCCTAAGAAAAACAAATTCAGAAAGTACAACTTGGACAACCGAGATTGCGACTACTGTGGAGAATTTCACTGGGCGGGTGAAATGACTTACCTGGGAAACATTCCGGGAAGAGGACAGACATTCATCTGCTCAAAGTGTGAGCTTCGGAGGAACGCAATCCAGAAAGCCAAGAAAGTGAAGAAAGAGCGAGAAGACCTCAAGGCATCGCAGCCAAAGTTGTTCTGAAGCTAAGAGAGTAAGGTCATCATTCATATTGACAACATGGATGATGACCTTCTCTTTTTCTTATAGTATATTAGTCTTTTTTTATTTATAGCTGGCTAGGCGTATTCTAAACCCCTTCGGGGGGTGTGAATACACCTCTAGCGAAAAGAATGTAGTGAAAGTCACTCATTCTAAAAAGAAGGGATTAACTTCCTTCTAAAAAGAAGGGATTCTCTTCATTCTAAAAAGAAGGGACTAACTTCCTTCTAAAAAGAAGGGAGAGTTTCCCAACGAGATACCTGCTCGTACACAGGTTTGCCATCAAGGAGGAAACGAAATGGCACAAAATACCAAGTCCAACAAGACCATCAGCGTGTGGGTCAACGCGGGAGAAAGCAAGATCGTGTTGAACCGCAAGGATGGTGCAGAATGGAGTCGTCCACTCTTCTTCAATGCTCCTAACGGAGTCCGCGAGAAGATCGCCATCTGGCTCGGAAAGGTGTTGACCGACGAGAACGGCAAGCCCGTACTCAAGCTCAACAAGATCACGGGTCAGATGGAGAAGCAGGTCGACTTCACGAAGAAGGCCACGAACAACTGCGAGTGGGAGATGGACCTGAAGATGGTTAAGACAGAAGCCATCAAGTCGGGCGCAAACGCTGGCAAGTTGGCGGACTCGATCACCATCACGGATGAGAACTTGTCCGAATGGTTGAAGCAGTTGGTGTTCACCAAGCGCGGTAGCATCCGTGCAAACGTGGCAACCACGCTCAGCGAGTTCGAGCCGACCATCATCGGTGACGACGACGAGGACGGTGACGACTTCGAGGATTTCTGATCCTCAGAGTCAGCGGTCAAGGAACGAAGGTTGGGTACTACGAGAAATCGTGGTACCCAGCCTAAGTTTCTTATAAAAAGATTCTTTTTTATTTATAGAGCTCTCTTTAATCTTTGAGCACATACAAAAAAGAAGGGGGATTATCATCTCTCTTTATTTTTTACTTATAGATACCAGAAAGGAAATAAGTCATGGTGATGTTAATTAATGGTATGCTTTTGGGCATTTGTTTTACTTTTGCCGGCGCATATCTATATCAAACAGCTCGTTATCGCTTAACTCATGGTAAAAAGATCCTTGTTGCAAAGCAAGAGGTTGGATATGTCATTAGTTGTAGATATAATGGTTCAAAGCATTGGTTTTTTATTGATGAGTATGGTCAAAAGTCACAAGATCATTTCGATAAGAAACAACATGCAGTAAGAACATGCAAAAAAGACTTCTTATCACGGCGACACAAGCAAACCACTATTGCACGTATCGCCTAAAAAGAAGGGTGTGTGAACTCCACTAGGGGAGTATAAACCGTTTTAAGCCTAGTGCGTTCCCCAGATAACACTGGGGAGATAACTGAGTTTCCGCGTACATACCAGTGTACGTCCGGCCCGATTATAAATCGGAATAAGGATATAAGATCTGGATAATCTTATATGGAATATTATATTATGATTGCAGATCCCGTCATAATATAAGAACTCCGATGCAGGAGGAACCTGCTGCGGTAACCATATTGGTACCGTAATACAGGGAAACAGGTGTAGTCAGTTCTAGTTCAGGACTACATCGGCATAGATATAACTAGAGGGCTCTTGTATACGGATGTCCAAAGAACATATTGTTCGGCCTGATCAGCCAGTATATACTGAAAATAATCTCAAGCAGTTATACTTGAGTACCGGGAGCACCCAGTCCCCGAAGGATGTCGGAGATAGTAAACACTATCAACTGGGCTATTCTAAAGTTCTCCCCCCGGGTTGAGCACCTTGCGTTTTTACCCTCCTTTTCGCAAGAGTGCTCCCCGGGAGAGATCATAGTCTTCTAAAAAATTCTTTTTTCTTTATAATTGTCCCTTCTAAAAAGAAGGGGTGTAATACCAACAGAAAGGAACCCTTATGCAGTTAATTAAAAATTTAATAAAGATCTACGCAGCGATTCTTGTATGCTGTGCTATCGCCGGCGCAATTACCGGTGGTGCAAAAGCAGTTAAAGAGTTGCGCGCAGAAAACAACAAACCATTGTTCAATCATTCTCCAGAATTTCTGAAAATATTGAACCACTATGAAAAGAAAGAAAAGGTAGCATCATGAGTATTTCAAGCAAAATGGGTAAAATTGCAGGTAAGGTCGTGACCGGATCCAAGGCAGCACCCAAAGCAACAAAACGGAAACTCAGTACGTTGAAGAACGAACTGGCTGAAGGTTATCGTTCTGCAGCTACAAACGACTCAGAGTAATCCAATCAAGTCATTAGTGAAGTGGTTATCGCAAGGTAGCCACTTCACTAATCCTCATAGCAAATGTCTATTTTTATTCTAAAAAATTTTTTAAGAAAAGATCTAGACCTTTGTCTACTTCCAAAAAGAAGGGTGATATCAATCATCCTTATTACACAACAGTAAACTACACACAGAAAGTACACTTATCATTATGAATACAAACATTAACTTTGCTGAACTAGGAATTGGAGATTTCTCCGATCTTGGTGAAATCATTTCTAATCCTGAAATCTTTGAGGGTGGATCTCTTTCCACTACTCCAATTAAGATTGGAAAGACCACCAAGTATCCCGTCAGCATTAACGGACGACCATTTCCAGGTCTCCTTACCGTAAGCAATGCAAAGTTGACTCGTTTGTCTCTTATTGAGCAAACACGTGCAGATGGTCACACCTACATGATTGTAACTGGCATTATGAAAGACGTCAATTTCAATCTTGATCTTGTGGTCAATGGACAAAACATCAACATGGTAGACTTCATGTTTGAACTTGCTAAGCAGGCAGCTGGATACAAGGATGCTGATCGTGCAAGTTTTATCAAAACTTTGACAGAAGACCTTAAGATGCCTTTGTTGGATGACATGCAAATCTTCTTCCAACAGATGGGCGCCTCAGCAGCTGCATACGAAGAATTTATTCTTAAACTAAACGAACGTGGTCTTGTTATGGCAGATGACACTAAGCGTGTCAATCCTGAACAAAGAAACCGTATTCAGCGTGCATATGTGCTCCGAGACATTCCTGTAACTGAATTTGAGATTGGTACTACCGATCCCAATCAGTCTGATATGTTCCGTAGTACAAATGGACAAGCTGAAGCAGGCTTCATTGATCTAGCAGATGCCATTTGGCGTAACTTTACTCGTATCATGAAGCTGCGTAAACTTCGTAGTATCAAGCTTTCTGAGATTGAAAATTTGTCTGCACAAAATCCGGCAAATCTACAGGAAATGGCCAAGCAGTTAAAGACCGAAGCAACTCATATTCAGAAGCAGGCAAATTCTTTTGCAGGCAATCTGGGTGGTGCACGTCTTCGTTGGACTCGTAGTGAATCCACTGGCGAATGGACTGTAGATCAAAAGGCTGTGTATGATCCCACCTATGTTCCTTGCGGTAAGTTGACCGTTCTTGGAACTGATGGTGAAGAGATCAAGGCAAACTTCTGGACTAATCGCTCAGAATCATCAAACGAAAACAAGCCAGTATTCTCTAACTTGGCTCAATCGTTGACTGACGAAGATTTCAAGCTCTGACCTCCAGTTAAATGAGTTTGTCCGTTCTCACCAAAAACGGACACCCCTTGGGGCTAATGGTTACAAGTATCTGGTTTAAAGCATAATGCAATGGTCTAATCTTTAGATTACATTGTATATTATGGACATCATGTCTTCGTGCAACGCCATTTCAGGAAGGTTCGATTCCTTCAAGCTCCGCCGAGTACTGCAGGTAACACAATAAATCAGGGACACCTATGAACGTGGAACCGTGGATTGATGTTACACACTGTCATGTGTAATGTCTACTGTGACAGCAGTAGCCTGCGGGAAAGCTTATTGCTTTTATTTTTAGTACATACAAAACAGAAAGGAAACTACAACAATGGAATTTCACCTTTGTGAAAATGAAAACTGTCGTCATCAATGCGAACAAGAAAGCTGCGATAGCATGATCCTATATCATGATGAACCGTATTGCTTCACACACTCGCCAGATGAAGGCTCATCTTTCAGGAACTACGACTCTCGTACAGGAGGTTGGAAGTAATGACAACTGAAATCAGAATGGCCACTATCAATACTCCCAGGTGTTGGCAGTGTGGTAAAACAGGCGAACTACAGATCTCTTCGGACATCTACTTCGCCGGCATCAAAAAGTTAGATGAAGGTGCTCTTATTCAAAACGCCTTTCCTTCACTCAATAGTGAACAGCGCGAACAAATCATGACTGGCATTCATCCCGAATGCTGGAAGAAAATGTTCCCGCCAGAACAAATTGAACTGAATGAAAATGGCGTACCAGTTAACTGGGATAATCACCCTAATAACATCTAATAAAATACCTAGTAGTCATATAACCTATGGCTACTAGGTATTCTTTATTTAAGATAGTCTTCTGGGGGGGACCCGCGAAGCGGGGGGGTCCCAGAACTGATTAGGTCTGCGATTCTCGCAGCAGTATGATATACTAACGTATAGTTAGTATGATTCTATTAAGACTTTTTATTTAAAATAGTCTTTTAGCTGCGAGGCGCAAATACAATGTATGTGATCGTCCAAAGAGACTCAGACAATGTTCATGTCTATGGCCCATATCATTCACAATATGGAGCCAATTATGACATTCGTCATCTCGAGGAAATCAGTCCAGAGTACTGTTACAAAGTACACAGACTCAATCTCCCAAAAAACTCTCCAAAATTCCGCAACTAACAAATGCTTATGATATAATATATCCATAGGAAGGAACACCTATCAACACTGACATACAAAGGAGTATGAACAAGATGCCTAAGCAGCATCAATCCAAAGCAGTAAAGAAAGTATTCTCTGAACTAGAGAGACTAGGATTTACCGTAATACATAAGAAGTCCGGGTCCTACAGTATCTACCCTCCCTCCACGATACAAGGACCTATGTATACAACTCATGGGACGGAATCCGCACTCCATCCAATGAGAAGAGACTTCAAACGTTTATACGACATACAAATATCAGTGTAGGAATTCCTACCTCGCTCAGGATAAGTGGTGGACCTAGGTGGTGGGTCCACTACTTTCCTGGGTATCATAGTAGAAAAATTGTTGTTAAAAATAGTTATCCCTACCTTTTTTAAGCGGGGGCCCATACATTGACACATACATTAGCCTATACATTAGCCTATCTTTAGGCACAAAGTATAAAGGCTCCTTTTGGCTTATTTTTGGAGTACATCTCAAAAAGAAGGGGAGTCCTCATCCCTGAGGGGAATACCTTTCCTTCTATTACTCTCTCTATAATATATATAATAAATGTTCATGCCGGCGATTTGCTAAAAATCGACCGGCTATTCTATTTCTCAAACACTAAGGAGTTATCTATAATGCTATTTTTTATTTCTTCAATTGTACTCGGTATTATTGCTTCAGCAGTATACGGATACATTAAGTCATCAATCTAATAAACTTACAGAAAGGAAAAACAATGTCTCAGAACAATATGATTAACTTTATCACACTGACCGACCCCGATGGGGACAAGGTCGAACTCAATCCCGCCTTCATCACTATGATGAGAAGGGATACCTGTGAACCCGAAGAGGGCGTCGAAATCCCCGTGACAGCTATTTATACTTCATGGGGCTACAAGATGTTTTCTATGGAAACTCCAGAAGAAATTGCCCAACTCCAAATGGACGGCGTCAAGAATGTC